>Ga0116173_1000302_pt1 | contig 48774 bp, 34 predicted proteins | sample AD_UKC085_MetaG_FD_89800 | JGI IMG/M metagenome (GOLD analysis project Ga0116173, IMG submission 89800) | Active sludge microbial communities of municipal wastewater-treating anaerobic digesters from USA - AD_UKC085_MetaG | ecosystem: Engineered > Bioreactor > Anaerobic > Digestate | place: USA...
AGGAACGTGTTCCAGAACGGAAGGTAATCGGTCATGCTCAGGGCAAAAGGTATTCCAATGGTACCCAGCGGCGCCGGGGAATCGGCGCCGGATTCAATCGACGCATGGGAAAAGAGAAGCCGTTCCCTTTCGGCAAACGCATCCACCGGTTCGGAAGGCGTCTCCTCCCGGCGGTCGAAGCGCCCGCAGATGCTTCCGAAGAAGGCCCGGCGCCCGTCCGCCAGCGTCACCCTGCGTATCTCGCAGATGTTCGCGCACGAACGGCATTCGAAAGTGTCGGTGACCGCCTCGCCCGGGGGAACCGCAAGGTCGAAATCCAGCCTTGCGCCCGGTTCCCGCATGGCCGCAAGTGCCGCACCGAATGCGCCCGAAACTTCCGGCATCGGATGGACCACGACCTTTCGTTTCAGCAGATTGGAAAAGACCGCATGAACCGCCTGGTTTCGGGCGACCCCGCCCTGGAAAAGCACGACGCTTCCAATCGGACGCGATCCGACGACCTTCTCGAGATAGTTGGAGGCGATCGAGTATGCCAGTCCGGCGCAGATGTCGGCAGTCGGGGTGCCACGCTGGACGTGATGCACAAGGTCCGAATCCATGAAGACGGTGCACCTTGTGCCAAGCTTGACCGGGTTGTCCGACCGGAAGGCCATTTCGGCAAAATCACGACGGATGTCGATGCCAAGACGCCCCGACTGTTCCTGGAGGAAGGCGCCGGTTCCGGCCGCGCAGGCACGGTTCATCTGGAACCGCTCGACCCGGCCATTTGAAACCTTGATGTATTTCGAATCCTGGCCGCCAATCTCGATGATGGTATCGACGTCTTCAAAGAAGTGCGCAGCGCCCGCCGTCTGGGCCGAAATCTCGTCCATGACGGCCCCGCCGCCGACAAGAGCCGACGCAAGATACCGCCCGGAACCGGTACAGCAGACGGCCTGCATCCTGCATGCCTTGCCGCACGCGTCCCTCAACTCGCCCAGCACGGCCCTGACCGCCTCGACTGGACGACCGGACGTGGGAAGATATGACCGCGCGACACACCTTGCGGCGGAATCGACGACAACGCCCTTGGTGCTGACGGAACCGATGTCCAGGCCCAGGAAAAAGGGGCCTTCGCCAGGTTCGCCCTCGCACTCGAGAAACGTCGATTCAGGGCGCCGCAGTGGTTCCAGGCCGGATGGCTCGGGACCGGGGGCCGGAATCGCGCGAAGACGTTCGACCATCGATGCAAGCCCGATCGGGCCGCCCTCAAACGGCCTTGACCTCGAATGAACCGCGGCGCCGAAAGCACCCATGACGTCGTGGTCGGGCGGCACGACCAGCGCCTGATCGTCAAGGGCCAGGATTTCCCGGAACGCCCTGACCACGCCGGCATTCGAGGCGACCCCACCCTGGAAGAGTATCGGCGGCTGGGGATGCCGCCCCCTGCACAAGGTCGCAAGGTAGTTCCTGGCCAGCGCGAAACACAGGCCGGCGGCGATCTCGCCGACAGGCGTGGCCTTCTGCTGAAGATGGATCATGTCGGACTTGGCAAACACCGAGCAACGCCCGGAAAGCCTTGCCGGCCGGGCGGCCGCGGCGGCCTGGGTCGAAAACGTGTCCAGGTCAAGCCCAAGCCGGGCAGCCTGCTGATCTAGAAACGCGCCGGTGCCGGCGGCGCACAACTCGTTAAATGCGTGATCCTTAAGATAATGGGATCCGCCGGCGTCCCTGCCGACCTGGATGAACTTGGAATCCTGGCCGCCGATTTCGATGATGCTCGCGACGTCCGGCCTTATCGTCCAGGCGCCCGTCGCATGGGCCACAATCTCGTTGATTACGACCGCGCCGATCGAACCGGAAACCAGATCCTTGCCCGAACCGGTCACGGCCGCGCCCTGGAAATGGATATCCCCCGCCTGCTCAAGAAGCGCTGACAGTGCATCGACCGCCGCCTGGATCGGACGCCCCATGGTTCTGACGTACCGACGCACCAGCACCTGGCGGGACTCGTCCATAACCACGACGTTGAGACTAACGGAACCGACGTCGATTCCAAGATACCTTGCCATGTCAGCCTCTACTCGTCTTCGGTGCGGTCATTGCGTTCCCGCATGCGCCATTCGCGATCTTCCCGCTGGCGGCGCTCCCAGTCGTTTTCGCCGCCTTCAAGTCCATCGTCACGCCAGTCATCGCCGCCATCATCCTGATCGGCTCCGTCCAGATCGCCTGCCGCCGGCACCGGAACCGGCTGCGGAATCGGTGGATTGACAATCGGCGCAAGGCCGAGCGCATCCATGGACGGCACGTCCGGAACCCCGACGATCGCCGGCTGCGCGTAAATCCCATCGGACTCGTACCAGAACACCGGAATCCATGGATAGGCATCGACGTATTCACGCTCGGAAATCTGGCTCATCTCGCCCCACAGCCTCTTCAGGATGCCTTCAAGCCGCTCGACCCACCACTTGCCCATCTGTCTCTTTTCATAAACATTGAACGCGGACTTTGGATTCGGCTTCGTCGCCATAATGAAAGCCGCTTCCAGCGGCGTCAGTTCCATCGGCGTCTTGTTGAAATAGACCTCGGCTGCCCGACGGATCCCGTATATGTTCAGGCCGAATTCGATGCAGTTCAGGTACAGTTCAAGGGTGCGTTCCTTCGGGATTTCACGCTCAAGCGCCCAGACGATGATCGCTTCCTCCAGCTTGCGGGCCATGGTCTTTTCCCTTGAAAGGAAAAGATTCTTCACCAGTTGCTGCGTGATGGTGCTTCCGCCATAGACGTACCAGCCCTTGTCCATGTTCAGCAGTATCGCCCTTTTGATCAGTCCGGGGGCGAACCCGCGGTGCTTGAAGAACCTCATGTCCTCGGTGGCAAGCGCGGCCTGCTGGACATGAACCGGAATCTTGTCCAGCGGGACGAAGCTGCTGCTCCCCGGGCCGGTGTAAATCACCACCGTTCGGCCGTCACGATCCTGCTCGACAACCTTGTGAACGTACGAATCGGACATCAGCCTTCGCAGGTTGACGGCCTTGCCCAGGGTCTGAACCCTGCAATCGTCAAGATCGGCATCGACCTTGAAGACCGACTGTCTTCCCGGCATCGCTTCGAACTTGATACCGAAGGACATCTGTCCCGACGCCTTCGCGCCGATCAGACGTGGAACCATCGCGGGCGGGATGGCTTCGAACACGGCCTGGCAGTCCTGCCGCGGAATGGTCAGCGTCGTCTTGACGCTTGGCTGCGCGTGCATGAACTCGTACTCAAGCGATGCGGAAAGTTCCATCGATCCGATCTTGAACGCATCAACCGAAACGTTGATCACCTTCTCGGAAACCGACGCCAGCAAATCGAAATCGGTTTCGAACGAAACCCCGGTAATCGGCACAAGGCACAACCGGGGAACAAAATACGACAGGTTCGATGCCCTGGCATGACCCTTCATCTTCCAGAACTGGCCGTCGTTTATCACATCAACGTCCAGTCCCAGCGAAGGCGCGCCCCATGGCAGCAGCCGGTTGTGGAATATGGACAGGACGACGATCGGAAGGCTTCCATCAACCTTCAGGTGACCATCGATGAACGCAAGCTCGCGTGAAAAACGGCCGGTCAGCGAAACGGCTGAGAAGTCATCTTCCCGAGTTCCGGCAAGCCCGGAAAAATCAACGACCCAGAACGGGGCGCCGGCTTCGCCCGCAGGCTCACTGGCGGCCTCCGTCGAGACGGGGGTCATCGTAAGTCCGATGTCGCGCGCATTGATGGTCTTGCCATCCTGGAAGCGGGCGGAAAACCTGGCCCCCGAAAGGGAAAGGTTCACAAGATCCGAAACCGAAACGGTCGACAAATGTCGGATGTCGGCCAATTTCAACTCGATTCCGGCCGAGTCCATCCCGAGTTCGCCCTCAAGCTGAAGCCTGCCATGACTGGCCTTATCGACGAACTGCCCCAGGCCACCCACGGAAAGATCCCCAAGCGAAGCCGACAGCCTGCCGGCTGCAACGTCCATCCTGACCTCGAGCGAACCGAGCGACATCACGGCAGGCAGGCGGCGATTCCTGGGCGCGTAAAACGGGATTCCCGAGGACATCTTCAGGGAAAAACCACCATCCCCCTGCACCAGGCCGGACACTTCAAGGTCTGCCTCGTTTCCGCCCTGAACGGTTTCAAGGCCGGTCAACGTCATCCGGCCATCCAGGCTGAACCCGACGAGTCCGCCAGCGCCAGCACCGTAATCATGCGGGGCAACCTTCAGGCCGATCCCGGAAAGGCTGACAATCGTCTCACCGGTATCGCGATGAATCAGCCCGACGGACGAATCGTGAATGGTCAGCGAAGGAAGCTTCAAACGCGACGGGCCGCCATCTGCAGCCGTGACATCCGAAGGCCGGGATCGAATGTCATCAAGCCTGGCCTTCAACGGTTTCAATCCACCCCATTCGTCGAAGTCCGTATCCAGGATCACCGCCATCCGTTCGACGATCACGTATTCGGGGACACGCTGCCCGCCAATGACATCGATAGCTGAAAACCCCAGCCGGACTACCGGAATCTGCAGGACACTCCTTCCAGATACGACGAAGTTCAGGTCGTTCAGGATGATTTCCTGACCGCGGAAAGGTTCGATCCCGCCAACTGACAGCGAACTGTCGCCCGAAACCGAATTCAGGCGCCGGTTCAGGGTCTGGAGCACGGAATCCATCAGCACCGGAAAAATGACCAGGGAAAAGGCCACCCACAGGGCGCCTGCAACCGAAACGACGGCGCAGGATACCCGAAACCACCTTCTGGCGATTAATGCCTTCACAAAGGCAGGATTGAAGAACCGGGACATGGCCGAGCCCTTTCAGACCGGCGCATTTTATCACCAAACAGGCCTGACCTTAACGTTTCTGTGAAATGACGCTTCCCGGGGACACGTCCGAGGTCACCCATACGTTGCCGCCGATGACCGAGCCCTTGCCAATCGTGATGCGCCCGAGGATGGTGGCCCCGGAATAAATCACCACGTCGTCCTCGACAATCGGGTGACGCGGAATTCCCTTGATTGGATTGCCGTTTTCATCAAGCGGGAAGCTCTTGGCGCCAAGGGTGACGCCCTGGTAAATCCGGACATTGTTGCCGATTACGCATGTTTCGCCGATGACGACCCCGGTTCCATGGTCGATGAAGAACCCGTCGCCGATCGACGCGCCGGGGTGGATATCGATTCCGGTCATGGAATGGGCGTGCTCCGTGATGATTCTGGGAATCAGCGGCGCGCCCAGAATAAAAAGCTCATGGGCAATACGCTGGGAAATCACTGCCTGCAGTCCGGGATAGCAGAAAATCGCCTCGTCCGGGGAGTGAAGCGCCGGGTCGCCTTCAAAGGCAGCCTGGACGTCGGTGTTCAGACGACGCCGGATCTCGGGCAGCCTTTCCATGAAATCGCGGGCAATCGCCACCGACTTCTCGCGACATTCCGAGCAATCCCCGGTTCCGGTGCTGCCGCAGGCGTCCGCCGCCCTGCACATCAGGAAGCACTGTCCCCTGGTAAGCTGCTCGTGCAGAATCTGCATCGCCTCGTCCAGAGCCGCCCCGACATGGAACCTCATGGAATCCCGGGACATGTCGGCACTTCCGAAATACCCGGGGAAAAGAACCGCCCTGATCATATCGACAAAACGGATCAGGTCGTCGCGCGAGGGGAGGCGGCGCGGATCCGACCAGTCCGCCCTGGCCCAGCGGTTGCCCTCGACCTCGCAAAGGGCATCAACGATATTTCTTAACGACGTGCACGTCCTGCCTTCTTCGTGGCTGTCCATTGCCGACACCTTGATTCAAAGTACGTTACAAACTTATTATTCGTGACCCCGGCGTTGTCAACATCACGCCGGCAGGAAACACGGAGAGCGGACGGCAACGATGAAAAAAATCAACCTGGCCATACTCTGGCACATGCATCAGCCGCCGTACCTCGAGCCGTTTTCGCGCCAGAACCTTCTGCCGTGGGCATTCCTGCACGGCATGAAGGATTACCATGACATGGGGGCCACCGTCCTGCGGCACCCGGCCATGCGCATCAACGTCAACTTCACCGCCAGCCTGCTGGATCAACTTGAGGGATACGCAGATGGAACAACCGTCGAGCGAACCCTGCAGGTGATGTCCAGAAACCCGTCCGAACTGGCCGAGGCCGAACTGGAATACCTTTACAGGACATGTTTCGGCGGTACCGATCTGATGGCTGCCGGGCTGCCGGCCTTCGTGAGACTTCGCAACCTTTACCGGGCCGCCGTCGCTTCGGAAAACCGCGTTCCGCGACTCAAACCCAACGAAATCACTGACCTGACGGTTCTTTATCTTCTTTCATGGTGCGGACCGACGCTGTCGGCAACATCGACCGTACGTGCGCTGGTTGAAAAGGGCCAGGGCTTCAGTCCGGCCGATCGGGATCTGCTGATTGACGAAGCCAGGAAACTTATCAAGGCAACAAAGGGTCTTTACGGGGATCTGTCAAAATCCGGTATCGTTGAACTTTCAACCACGCCTGGAACACATCCCATCCTGCCTCTGCTGTGTTCAACGGCAGCGGCCGCCGAAGCCAGGGCGGATGTCGTCCTGCCGCCGTCGCAATTCGACTCGCCGGAAGAAGCCCGTCGCCAGGTGGAAACCGGACTTGCGCGTTTTGAGTCGTACTTCGGGTTCAGACCGGCCGGCATGTGGCCTGCCGAAGGCTCGGTATCGCCCCAGGCGGTCTCGATCATCGGATCTGCCGGAATCAGGTGGATCGCGACCGACGAAGCAATACTGGCGCGCTCATCCGCCGACGTTCCGGTCAGCCCGCGCCGGCCATGGACATACAACGGGGTCTCCATCTTCTTCCGCGACCATTTTCTTTCCGACCAGATTGGCTTCGTTTACAGCCGGCGGCCTGCCGAAAAGGCTGTCCAGGACTTTCTCGACGAAATGAAAGCCAGGGCGGCGACGGCCCGGTCGGAAGACGAACTCGTTGTAATTGCACTGGATGGCGAAAACGCCTGGGAGTACTACCAGGACGGAGGGTACCCGTTCCTGGACAGGCTTTACGGCGCAATCGTCGATTCGGACTTCATCAACCCGATTACCTTCGGCGAGTACATCGACAGGTTCGGGCCGGGCCGGCCCCTTCACCGGCTTGCCACCGGCTCGTGGATCGACGGTAACTTCGATACATGGATTGGGGAGCCGACAAAAAACCGGGCATGGGACATGCTGGCAACCGCCAGGCAAGCCGTCGCGGCATCCGATATGAAGGCACGGAATCGCGAAAGCGTTGAGGCCCACCTGTTGCGGGCCGAGGCATCCGACTGGTTCTGGTGGTTCGGACAAGGACATTCTTCCATCCACGAACGTGAATTCGACTTCCTGTTTCGGCGCAACCTGCGCGCGGTTTATGAGGACGCTGGCCTGCAGGCGCCGGCTTGCCTTGACAGGCCCGTATCGGAAGAATCGACCGGGCTGCCCGTTACGATGCCTTCGGCGATGATTTCACCCAGGATTACCGGCAGGCGCGACAGTTACTACAAGTGGCTGGGATCCGGGATCTGCAGCTTCAGCCACGGGCCAATCCACAGACTGCAACCGCTGATCGGGGCCGTCAGGTTCGGATTCGACCGGGAGTCCATCTTCCTGGCGGCAGAGAAGTTCGCCGGGGCCAACGGATTCATCCAGCCGGGATCGACGGTGCGCGTCGTGTTCGAATCGCCGCGCAAGCTGACCGTTTCCCTGATGCTGAACGAAAACGGAAACTTCTCGATTTCAGCGTTCGACGGCGATGGGAACGGGATTGACGCCGAAAAGGTGGCCGCAGCCTCTCTCGACGTCCTGGAAGTCCGGATTCCACAGTCACTGCTTTTTGAGCGCGATCGCGAGGGCGCAAAGGCTGTATCATTCTTTGTTGAAATCGAGTCCGGCGGCGTTGACCAGGAACGCTTTCCGTGGGACTCGTCGATCGAATTCGGGTGGGACTCCCGCACATTTGAACTGCAGGGCTGGTTCGTCTGACTGGAAGTCGACCCGCCTGGCGAGGGATCACTAATGCCGGAACTCAGACACGACCCGGTTCAGAAGCGCTGGGTCATCATCGCGACGGAAAGGGCCCGCAGGCCACAGGATTTCGTCTTCTCCCAGCCGATGGACAACGGGCACGACTGTCCATTCTGCGCTGGAAACGAAGACGCGACGCCACCTGAGCTCTGCCGGATCAATTATCCGGACGGAACATGGAAGGCGCGCTGCATCCCGAACAAATTCCCGGCTCTGCGCGTCGAGGGCGAACTCGAACGGGCCGCCGTCGGACAGTACGACAGGATGAACGGCATCGGCGCGCATGAAGTCATCGTTGAATCACCCGATCACAACAAGGACCTGCCGGATCTCGGCGTCGAGGAGATCGCGGCCGTCCTTCGGATCTACCGGGAACGACTGATTGATCTTTCCCGCGACATCCGCCTGAAGTACATCCTGATCTTCCGTAACCACGGCGCAAGAGCCGGCGCCTCTCTGGCGCATCCGCACTCGCAGCTTATCGCGACCCCGATAACGCCCCGCACGGTCGCGCTGGAACTGGAAAGCGCGCGTCAGCATTACCAGGTAAAGGAGCGTTGCATCTTCTGCGATATCATCGCCCAGGAGATGCAGGAACACAGGCGCCTGGTGCTGGTCGATCACGACTTCGTGACCTGGTGTCCGTACGCGTCCAGGTTCCCGTTTGAGATGATGCTTGCTCCCCGCCGGCACAACCACGATTTTTCGGCGCTGACGGACGCGGATCTCCTGAAGCTCGCCGGACACCTGCGGAACGTTCTCCGCCGCATGAAGGCCAGCCTCGAGGATCCGGCGTACAATTTCCTGATACACACCGCGCCGGCCTATCACATGCAGAACCAGCGATCCGGCTGGGGATCAACGATTACGCTGGACTGGCACTGGCACATCGAAATCCTGCCGAAACTTTCAAACGCGGCCGGATTCGAATGGGGAACCGGATTCTACATCAACCCGACTCCACCTGAAGACGCGGCGGCCTTCCTGCGGGAAGTCTGCCTGGACGAACGGGCGCAGTGCTGATTCTGCTTGCGGGGCGCGATGAAACGGCACGTTGACATAAAACTGCACTACGCGTGCAACAACAACTGCATCCACTGCGTGATTGCCGATCAGCGCAAGACCGTGCTTGAACGCGGCGACCGGGATTTCAGAACCACGGCCGAGGTCGTTGCGGAACTTGCCGATGCAAGGGCGCGCGGTTTCGATGTCGTGACCCTGACCGGGGGTGAACCCACAATCCGAAAGGATCTGCCTGCACTGGTAAAGGCCGCCACATCGCTTGGACTTGCGGTTGGACTTCAGACAAACGGCCGGATGCTGGCGTACCCCGAAGTCAGGGAAGGACTTCAGGGGCTTTCAATCCGTTTCGTAATCGCGCTTCACGGGCCGGATGCCTTCGTTCACGACGCCGTTACCAGGGCGCCCGGTTCGTTTGAACAGACCCTGGAAGGAATCCGGGCGCTTGCGGCAGCCGGTGAAAAGATCACTCTGAAGATCCTGATGTCGCGCATAAACGCCGACCGGCTTGAAGACCTTGCCAGGATCGGGTTCGCGGCCGGGGCGCGCGAATTCAACTTCACCTTTCCCCATGGCCTTGGAAACGCCGCCACTGAACATGCCGTTGCGATACCTTCATTCATGGAAATCATGCCGTCCCTGACCGCTGCCATGGAATTTCTCGATGCAAGCGGATGCACGTACGTCACCGAATCGGTTCCACTGTGCCATCTGGGCAGCCGGATGAACCACGCGTCGGAACTGATCTTCGCCGCACAGTTCAAATCCGAGGTTCGCCAGCTCGACCAGGCCGCCAGGGACTGGAGCCGGGATCGCGTTCAAGGCAAGACACACCCGCCCGAATGCGCCGGATGCAGGATGCTTTCCAGATGCGAAGGGATCTGGACGGAGTACTTCGACTTCAACCGGGATGCCGGGGTGACGCCGATCCGTTGATCGGCTGATCGGCTGATCGGCGCGAAAACCGGGGCCTGATGGCAACGTGCTGAACCGCAGCGGGCGGATGTAATCCGCCCGTACAAGGAACGCAGCGTACATCCAGCCACTGTACGGGCGAATGAAATCCAGCCACTGTACGGGCGAATGAAAATTCGCCCGCCGTAACGCCATTCCGCCGGCCCGCCTTCAAATTCGCCGCAGTTTCAGCGCAACGACCTCAGGATGGCTCCCGAGCCTCAGGGGCGGGCCCCAGAAACCGGCGCCGGACGAAACGTACAGGAACATGTCGCGTATCCGGTAAAGCCCTGCCCAGTAAGGATAAAAAAGCGGGGTAAAGAAGGTCGCGGGAGGGAACTGGCCATGATGCGTGTGGCCGGAAACCATCAAATCGACACCGGTTCCGGCCACGAAATCGACCATCACCGGCTGGTGCGAAAGCAGGACGAGAAAGGCGTCATCCGGAACGCCCGAAACCGCCCGGACGACTGCCGCATCGAACCCAACTCCATCTGGCAGCATCGCCGGGTCATCGACACCCGCGAGACAAAGCCCGGCGTCGTTGCATTCCGCCTGTTGGCGAAGCACCTGGATGCCGGCCTGCTGCAGACGCCCGACAACGGCGTCGCCGCCGGAATATCGCTCGTGATTGCCGGTAACGGCAAAGGCCCTGCCGGAACTTCCGAGCCGGCCCCAGGAGGCAAACCTTTCGAACGCCGAACCGTCACCACCGTTTTCCTCGTCCGTCAGATCACCCACGAACAGGATCACGTCAAACTGAACCGACTTGACCGCGGCCTCAATCCTGTCCAGATCGTCAACGCCGACCAGGCTGCCATGGTGAATGTCGGACAGGAAGAGCAGGGTACGTCCGTCAAGCGCCGCCGGGACGGCCGGGGAAGCTATGTCAACCTTCCTGACCGCGACCGGGCCGGTGGCCACCGCCATCGCGATCGTCGAAACAACGACTGCCGAGGCGACCGCAACCAGGAATGACACCTTCCGCGCTGCGACCAGGGCGCCCTGCGACAGGACAAGCCTGCGATTCCCGATACGGGCGGGCAGGGCAATCAACAGGTCCGTCGCAAAGATCGTCATGACCAGGACGGCCATGAAGCCCATCCAGTAGGAACCGGCCCCCTGGAACAAATGGACGGCCAGGTTCTCGCCGATCCTGGACAGCATCCTGGAGACTGGCCAGGATACCGCCATCAGGATCATAAGCGAACCAATCGTGAAGCGGATCGCGGGCGCCAGGCGAAGGCTCTCGCGCAGACGCACGAAAACATAGCGGTGCGCGGCAAGCCACGCCACGATAAGCACGGCAAAGAACACGAACTTCATCGGGATGAATCCCTCCGCATGCGGCGCGGCGCAAAAGGCGACGGCCAGTCGGCAAGGTTAGCACGCCACACCGCCGTTCAAGAAATACAACTTGATGATTTGATGAAATGAAAAGGAAAAAAAAAAGGGGCCGGCAACGACCTACTCTCCCACGCAGCTGCCCACGAAGTACCATCGGCCCTGGAGGGCTTAACTTCTGAGTTCGGGATGGAATCAGGTGTGGCCCCTCCGGTAAGGTCACCGGCCCCTTAATCCTTTGAACGCCCCCGAAGGGACGGTTCGTTCGAATAAAAGGGAATTGTCATTGCGATTACCTTGGCTTCAACATCAACTGTGAAAGTACGATGTCAAGCCTCACGGCCTATTAGTACCACTCGGCTGAACGTGTTACCACGCTTACACCTGTAGCCTATCAACGTCGTAGTCTCCGACGGGCCTTAAGGGGAATAAATCCCGGGATACCTAGTATTGAGGTCGGCTTCCCACTTAGATGCTTTCAGCGGTTATCCGTTCCGAACATAGCTACCCGGCCGTGCCGCTGGCGCGACAACCGGCTCACCAGAGGTTCGTCCACCCTGGTCCTCTCGTACTAAGGGCAGGTCCTCTCAAGTATCCTCCTCCCACGGCAGATAGGGACCGAACTGTCTCACGACGTTCTGAACCCAGCTCGCGTACCGCTTTAACCGGCGAACAGCCGGACCCTTGGGACCTGCTCCAGCCCCAGGATGCGATGGGCCGACATCGAGGTGCCAAACAACGCCGTCGATGTGAACTCTTGGGCGTTATCAGCCTGTTATCCCCAGAGCACCTTTTAGCCGTTGAGCGATGGCCCTTCCATACGGGACCACCGGATCACTAAGACCTGCTTTCGCATCTGCTCGACCTGTCGGTCTCGCAGTCAAGCTCCCTTTTGCCTTTACACTCGACGACTGGTTTCCAATCAGTCTGAGGGAACCTTTGCGCGCCTCCGTTACATTTTGGGAGGCGACCGCCCCAGTCAAACTACCCGCCAGGCAGTGTCCCGCACGGTGTTTCCGTGTCGGTTAGATTATCAAATGGCCAAGGGTGGTATTTCAAGGTTGACTCCACGGAGGCTAGCGCCCCCGCTTCAAAGTCTCCCACCTATCCTACACATGAACATCCGATAATCACTGCCAAGTTATAGTGAAGGTTCTGGGGTCTTCCCGTCTTGCCGCGGGTACCCGGCATCTGCACCGGGAATTCAATTTCGCTGAGTCCCTTCTTGAGACAGTGAAGAAGTCGTTACGCCATTCGTGCAGGTCGGAACTTACCCGACAAGGAATTTCGCTACCTTAGGACCGTTATAGTTACGGCCGCCGTTTACCGGGGCTTCGATTCAGAGCTTCGCCTTGCGGCTAACCCCTCCTCTTAACCTTCCGGCACCGGGCAGGCGTCACACCGTATACGTCGTCTTACGACTTAGCACAGTGCTGTGTTTTTGGTAAACAGTCGCTACTTCCTGCTCTCTGCGACCCCCTCCAGCTTCGGGAGCAAGTCCCTACACCAGTGGAGGCCCACCTTCTTCCGAAGTTACGGTGGCAATTTGCAGAGTTCCTTAAGAAGAGTTCACTCAAGCACCTTAGGTTTCTCACCCCACCCACCTGTGTCGGTTTACGGTACGGGCACCTTGAATCGTCCATCCGGGGCTTTTCTTGGAAGCGTGGGATCAACGGGTCATATCGCTGCCGAAGCATTGACATGCTCATCACGTCTCGGGGTTAACGACCCTCCGTTTGTGGCTTAAGCCTCCTGGAAGATCCCCCTACGCGCTTGAACCGGGATATCCATCACCCGGCGCCGCCTACCCTTCTCCGTCCCCCCTGATATCAACCTCATCAAAGTGGTACAGGAATATTAACCTGTTTGCCATCGACTACGCCTCACGGCCTCGCCTTAGGCCCCGACTAACCCCTGGCGGATTAGCCTTGCCAGGGAACCCTTGGGTTTTCGGTGACAGGGTTTCTCACCCTGTTTATCGCTACTCATGCCAACATAATCTCTTGGAGAACCTCCAGTCGTCCTTTCGGTCGGCCTTCGACGGCAACTCCAATGCTCCCCTACCAACGCTGCAACCCAAAGTTGCAGCATTCCGCGGCTTCGGCGACGTGCTTGAGCCCCGTTACATATTAGGCGCAAAATCGCGTTGGACCAGTGAGCTATTACGCTTTCTTTAAAGGATGGCTGCTTCTAAGCCAACCTCCTGGTTGTTTATGCGACTTCACATCCTTCACCACTTAGCACGCGCTTTGGGACCTTAGCCGGCGGTCTGGGGTCTTTCCCTCTCGCCCACGGATCTTATCACTCGTGGACTGTCTCCCGCAGTAACAGCAGACGGAATTCAGAGTTTGGTTGGGTTTGGTAAGCGGGTAAGCCCCCTAGCCCATCCAGTGCTTTACCTCCGTCCCTGATTTCTGCGAGGCCGTACCTAAATACGTTTCGGGGAGAACCAGCTATCTCCGGGTTTGATTAGCCTTTCACTCCGATCCACAGGTCATCACCCGGCTTTTCAACGCCGGTGTGTTCGGGCCTCCCCGTGGTTTTACCCACGATTCACCCTGCCCATGGATAGATCACCCGGTTTCGGGTCTACTCCCTGCAACTAAGCGCCCTATTCAGACTCGCTTTCGCTCCGGCTTCGTCTCCTTCGACTTAACCTCGCTGCAGAGAAGTAACTCGTTGGCCCATTATGCAAGAGGTACGCTCTCAGACATTGCTTGCGCCATAGTCCTCGAACTGCTTGTAAGCATGCGGTTTCAGGTACTATTTCACTCCCCTAACAGGGGTGCTTTTCACCTTTCCCTCACGGTACTTGTTCACTATCGGTCACTCAGTAGTGTTTAGCCTTGGAAGATGGTCCTCCCAGCTTCCGGCAGGGTTCCACGTGTCCCGCCGTACTCGGGAACGATATCCAGAGAGCCAATTCAATTTCGCGTACGAGACTATCACTCTCTATGGTTCGGCATTCCAGCACGATTCCACTATCGAATTGGTTTGTAACTCTCCGGGGCTGCTGCCGCTGCCTCCGATATCGCCCCACAACCCCATACAAGCAACGCCGGCAGGCTTACACATGTATGGTTTAGGCTCGTCCCCGTTCGCTCGCCGCTACTCAGGGATTCTCGTTTGATTTCTCTTCCTCTGGTTACTGAGATGTTTCAGTTTACCAGGTTCGCTCCCTTAAAAGGGTAATACGCCGGTACGGTTACCCGCCCGGGTATTGGGTTTTCCCATTCGGAAATCCAGGGATCAATGGATGGTTAACTCCTCCCCCTGGCTTATCGCAGTTACCCACGTCCTTCATCGCCTCTGAGTGCCAAGGCATCCGCCACATGCTCTTAGTAGCTTGACACCGTATTTTCACAGGTTGGTGTTAAAACCAAGGTAATCGCAACAACATATTCACTTTTGAAAGAACATTTAGGGAGTTTGGTGGAGCTGAGGGGGATCGAACCCCTTACCTCAGGCTTGCAAAGCCCGCGCTCTCCCAGATGAGCTACAGCCCCCCTGGTCTGGACGCAGGCTCAGTCGAACTAGTGGGCCTGGGCAGAATCGAACTGCCGACCCCACGCTTATCAGGCGTGTGCTCTAGCCGTCTGAGCTACAGGCCCTTTCGACCAAACTGACCATCGGGTGTCACCCGACTGACCCAAAGAGCGAATCGCTTCACTCAATGAAAACTGAACAGCAGGTTACAAATGATCTCGTTCGTATTTGCTTTCAAAGCTCCACCCTTCCGGGCGGAAGCTCCTTGAAAGGAGGTGATCCAGCCGCAGGTTCCCCTACGGCTACCTTGTTACGACTTCACCCCAGTCGCTGCCCACACCTTCGGCGCCTGCCCCCTTGCGGTTAGCCTGGCGACTTCTGGTGCAAACAACTCCCATGGTGTGACGGGCGGTGTGTACAAGGCCCGGGAACGTATTCACCGCCGCGTGCTGATCGGCGATTACTAGCGATTCCGCCTTCATGCAGTCGAGTTGCAGACTGCAATCTGAACTGGGGCCGGTTTTTTGGGATTGGCTCACCATCACTGGCTGGCTGCCCTCTGTACCGGCCATTGTAGTACGTGTGTAGCCCCAGGCATAAAGGCCATGAGGACTTGACGTCATCCCCACCTTCCTCCGGTTTAACACCGGCAGTCCCAGTAGAGTGCCCAACTGAATGATGGCAACTACTAGCGAGGGTTGCGCTCGTTGCGGGACTTAACCCAACATCTCACGACACGAGCTGACGACAGCCATGCAGCACCTGTGTCAGGGCTCCTGGTAAACCAGGCACTCCGGTGTTTCCACCAGATTCCCTGCATGTCAAGCCTGGGTAAGGTTCTGCGCGTTGCGTCGAATTAAACCACATACTCCACCGCTTGTGCGGGCCCCCGTCAATTCCTTTGAGTTTTAGCCTTGCGGCCGTACTTCCCAGGCGGAACACTTAACGCGTTAGCTACGGCACTGAAGGAATTGGTACCCCCAACACCTAGTGTTCATCGTTTACAGCGTGGACTACCAGAGTATCTAATTCTGTTTGCTCCCCACGCTTTCACGTCTGAGCGTCAGTATCGGACCAGGAGATCGCCTTCGCCACCGGTATTCTTCCCGATATCTACGGATTTCACCCCTACACCGGAAATTCCATCTCCCCCTTCCGAACTCAAGTCTGCCAGTTTCGAGCGCAGTTCCGGGGTTAAGCCCCGGGATTTCACACTCGACATAACAGACCGCCTGCACGTGCTTTACGCCCAATAAATCCGGACAACGCTTGCACCCTCCGTATTACCGCGGCTGCTGGCACGGAGTTAGCCGGTGCTTCCTTTGATGGTACCGTCACAATCCGGTCGTTAGCCGGACCACATCTTCCCACCCGACAGAGCTTTACAACCCGAAGGCCTTCGTCACTCACGCGGCGTTGCTGCATCAGGCTTTCGCCCATTGTGCAATATTCCTCACTGCTGCCTCCCGTAGGAGTCTGGGCCGTGTTCCAGTCCCAGTGTGGCTGGTCATCCTCTCAGACCAGCTACCCATCATCGCCTTGGTGGGCCATTACCCCGCCAACTAGCTAATGGGACGCGGACCCGTCCTCAGGCGACTCAATAAAGCGCCTTTTACCTCAGCAGCCGCAGCTGCCGTGGTCTTATGCGGGATTAGCAATCCTTTCGGACTGTTATCCCCCACCCGAGGGTTGGTTATCCACGTGTTACTCACCCGTGCGCCACTGTACTCGCCCCGAAGGGACTTTCTCGTTCGACTTGCATGTGTTAGGCACGCCGCCAGCGTTCGTCCTGAGCCAGGATCAAACTCTCCAGTTTGATTTATTGAAATGGTTGCGACCGAAGCCCCAACCGTTTCTGGTCATGAATTGAACGGGATCATTTTCACGTAACCTGCTATTCAGTTTTCAAGGAGCGAAGCCATCTTCGACCGCAGGCTTCTTTGTCTCGTCGCCTTGCGTCCGACTTCACTGGTTTTCAATCAGTCCGCCTTTTCTGGCGGAGCGGGACGGGATTATGAGTCAGGCCCTTTCGACTGTCAAGAAGTTTTTTCAACTTTCTTTTCAGCCAACGGACCGACCATCGTCGCGCCGCCGCTTTGAACCGATTTTCAAACACCGCAATCAGCCGGTTTCGGCGACGCGGAGCAATAGAATATTTCCGCCAGGCAAACCTGTCAAGAACTTTCTTTCACTCAGGTCGCGTCGCCTTTCGACTGATTGTCAATCATCGCCCTGTCCGAGCGAAGCGGCGCGAATGATAGGCGGCCCGTGTCATGCTGTCAAGCGGTTTTTGGACTATCTGGAAAAGAATTGTGCAAGTGCCCGTTCGGGAAGGCAGAAGCATCTGGTCTCAGTCGGCCACGGGCAGATCGGAGGTGGCCCATTCCTTGAGGATCGCGGCGATTTCCACGGCCTGCTCCGGCTTGCCGATGTTGAATTTCGCCTCGATGCGGTACGAACCGTTGTGCTTCCGGTACTTTCTTATGGTGTATTTCGGCGGCCCAAAGGCGTTCTCGGCTCTGGACCACTCCCGGTACTTGAAGACCAGGACCGGCCAGGCGCCCCTTGCAATGATCGCCTTCGCCTCTTCCTTCACCACCTGCTGCCCATCTTCCTCGTACTCGACCGTAATGTCGTCAATCTCGTCAGACCACATCGCATGCTCCTTGCGCATCAGCGGCCGGATCCGGGCGGCCGCTTCCTCAGAACCTCGGGGGCGCCGGGCCCCCAATCCTTCACAATCCCCGAAAGAACCGACTCCACCATTTTCACCGGCCGGGGCCGGCGCGACTCCACGAAGTGCTTCGGCGCCGCAATCTGGCCGGGAATTCCACCGGGCGAGACGCGAAGCTCGTAGTTGAGCGAAACCGGGGTCTCGCCACCCCCGTGGGTCGATACGAACTCAATCCGGATGGCGGCGCCGGCCGGAGCGTTTCCAGACATCACAAGATAACCCGACAGCGAGTTCACCCTTCCGCCGAAGGTCTTTGTCGATCCCGGCATCACGGATGTTTCAAAACGGCACCTGTCGGCAAGCAGCGTCAACGGAACCCGACCTTCCTCGTCGGGCTTTCCCTGGCGTCCGCAGTCATGCGCGATGCGAAGAAGGGAGTCCTCGCCGGCAATGAAGGAATCGACCATCGCGGACGGCTGCGTGATCGCATCGTCCCATCGCACCCACTGGCCGGATGAACCGGCCGTGAACCAGCTTCCATCCTTGCGGGTGGCCGAAAAGCTCTCGACCGACACGCCTTCCGCGGCCCCCTTGTGGGTGCGGCTCCGTACAAACGACATCTCGCCGTCGGCCAGCAGGTTCATCGTGGCCGAATCGACAATCTCCACCGTACGATCGGCGCGCCTGATAACCATTGTAAGATTTGATTCCGCATGAAAGCCGGTCTGCATGAAGTACCGCAGGCTCCATGCCGGCGTCTCGGCGACGGGCCTGCCCGCCGTATCGACCGCGCCTGAGGCCCCCTTCGGCCCCGGATCGGAACACCCCGGAACCAGCAGCGCAGTGGCAAGGACGATGACGGCAAGGTCAAACTTCATCCACGCACCCCATCCATGCACAGAACCTGACCGGCGGCGATCCGGCGCCCGGCGGCCATCGCGGCCGGCGCCATCCGTCTTGCTCCGGCCGCCTGGACGGCATCCACTACGACGGCTCCGTCCCCTGTCCTTACAAGCATTGAATCGCCACGACCGGTTCCGTCGCCGGAACACCCGATTACAAGCACGGTACCCGGGAGAGCCGCCCCGGAATCCGGAATCGCGACCGATTCGGATGCCTCACGAAGGAAGGGAAATACCCTGATCCTTGTCCCGTCGGGCGTGAATGTAAACGCGCCAGGCCATGGGTCAACGCCCCTGACCAGGTTCGCAATCGACCTTGAAGAGGACGTCCAGTCGATCAGGCCAACGGACTTGTCGATCATCGGTGCGACGGTGGCAAGCGAATGATCCTGAGCAATCCGCACCGCGGCACCGCAGGCAAGCTGGCCAAGCGCCTGCAGAAGCAGCGGCGGCCCCATCTGCGACAGCCGTTCGAACAGGGTTGCGGCCGTGTCGGTTGCGGATATCGGAGTCCTGCCGATCAGAAGGATGTCGCCGGTATCGCAACCTTCATCCATCATCATTATTGTGACGCCGGTCTCGGACTCGCCGTTGATAACCGCCCATTGAATCGGTGCGGCGCCCCTGTAGGACGGCAAGATGCTGCCATGAACGTTGACGCAGCCAAGCCGCGGCATCCGAAGCACCGCTGACGGAAGAATCCGGCCGTACGCGGCCACGACGAAAAAATCCGCATCGCACGCACGAAGACGATCCTGAACGGCAGTATCGCGCAGCCCTGCAGGCTGGAATACTTCCAGGCCAAGCTCCATGGCCGCCGTCTTGACCGGGGTCATGGACATCTCCAAGCCACGACCGACGGGCTTGTCGGGCCTCGTCACCACAAGGGGCACGACGCATCCGGCATCCACGATGGCGCGCAGGGACGGCACCGCGAAGTCGGCGGTACCCATGAAGACCACTCTCAGACCGTGGATTGGATTCATAAAACCTTATGCATGGCCTTCTGGTAATCGCGAATCGCCAGCTTGCGCCGGATTGGACCGACGCGGTCAATCATGGTGATGCCGTCAAGGTGGTCAATCTCGTGCTGCAGGCATATCGCGGCAAGGTCGGTTGCCTCGATCCTCGACGGCACGCCGTTCCTGTCCAGATACTCGACCACGACGTGACCGCTGCGCTTGACTGGAACCTCTATACCGGGAAAAGAAAGACACCCTTCATCGATCGAGACCGTTCCATCCCCCGAAACAACAAGCGGATTGACCAGGCAGACCAGGCCGGTCGCCGGATTGTCGCCATCGGCCGGGACATCTATGACGGCAACGCGCAGGGAACTTCCAACCTGCGGCGCGGCAAGTCCGATGCCGTTGCTGGCGTACATGGTCTCGGCCATGTCATCCAGAAGGCGCCGAACCGCGTCATCGACAGATTCGACCTGGACGGTCTTGCGGGAAAGAATTTCCTCTGGCCATTTGACTATCTTCAGAATTGCCATACGCCACCTCCATCCCGGCCGCGGCCATCACTTGTCAAGCGCCTTGACGTACGCAAGGCGCAGGTCGGGATCGGAAAGCACCTCGAATCCATCGGAAGCCACTTTTTCCACGCGCGCCAGAATTTCCAGCGCCTGGGGATCACCGGCCACCGACTGGCGCAGGCCGGCCATTGCCTCGGACATCCTCAACCACGCCTCGCGGACGTCGCCGGTGCCGGCATCGGGCGCAAGGCCCAGACAGTCGAAATACGTCCCGGCCCTGGCGCGATCCCACAGTTGAGCCACCATGTCGCCAGCGGATGACGCACCACGATCCGGACGGCCCGGCGGGTTGCGCCGACGCTTCAGTTCAGCTTCCACCTGGTACCCTCCGGGGTGTCCATGACCGACACGCCCATCTGAAGAAGCCTGTTCCTGGCGTCGTCGGCACGCGCGAAGTCCTTGTCCGCCCTTGCACGGTTGCGTTCATCGACAAGGGCGATAATCGCCTCGCGATCAAGCCCCGATCTGGCAAGTTTTCCCGCCTGAATCCGGGCCAGGGTCTCCTCGGGATCCCTTACGCACAATCCCAGCACGCCGCCCTGATCCATTATGGCCGCAAGCAGCGTCGCAATCCTTGCCGACTTCTCGGGGGACTTGCCCTTGGTGGCCAGGGCCTCGTTCAGCCCGCGCGCCTCTTCGGCCAGCAGGCCCAGGGCCGCCGCCGTGTTGAAATCGTCGTCCATTATCTGCACGAACCGCTCCCGATAGGCTGCAAGGTCGGCGGCAACGGCATCCGCCGGATGCGCCGACAGCCACTTCCTGGCGGCGAGCACGCCTTCGTACAGGTATTCGACGCGGTTCTCGGCCTCGTCAATCGCGGAATCCGTGAAATTGATGGGACTGCGATAATGCGTCGTCATCAGGAAGTAACGAAGGGACTCGGGGTGGAAACGCGCGATGACGTCCCGGATGGTGAAAAAGTTACCGAGCGACTTCGACATCTTTTCCTTGTCAACCTGGACGAAACCGTTGTGCATCCAGTATCTGACGAAGTCCTTTCCGGACACGGCCCAGGACTGGGCGCGCTCGTTCTCATGGTGTGGAAAGACCAGATCCGCCCCGCCGCCGTGGATGTCGAACACGTCGCCAAGGTACTTGGCGCTCATCGTCGAGCATTCGATGTGCCAGCCTGGCCTTCCCGGGCCCCACGGGCTGTCCCACGCCGGTTCGCCCGGCTTCGCCGCCTTCCACAGGGCGAAGTCCATCGGGTGCCTTTTCGCGTCGGTCGAATCGACCCTGTCGCTCGCCCCCGCCTGCATGTCGTCCAGCCGGCGGCCGGAGAGGCCCAGGTATCCCGGATAGGACTGGATGTCGTAATAGACGTCCCCGCCCGACACATACGCGTGACCACGATCAATTATGGTCTTTACCGTCTCGATGATTTCCGGGATATGCCCGGTCACCCTTGGTTCAACGTCGGCCGGCGAAATCCCCAGTTCGGCCATGTCCCGGTTGAACGCCTCGATAAAGGTGTCCGTCAGTTCGTTGACGGAAATTCCCCTTTCGTTCGCGCGACTTATGATCTTGTCATCGACATCGGTGAAATTGCGGACGTACCTGACCTGGAATCCGGAATACCGCAGGTACTTCTGGATCGTGTCAAACGCGACATAAGCCCGGGCATGACCGATGTGGCATCTGTCATAAACCGTGACGCCGCAAACGTACATTCCGACCTTGCCGTCCTCGATGGGCTCGAAGTCAACCTTGGAACGCGTAATCGTATTAAAAAGTTTCAGACCCACTGGCATCCTCCGGGAAGAACACAAAGACTTCCGTGTGAAAATAGGTTCCAATCCGATCGCTGTCAATCTTCGTTCATGATTGTCGATCAAGGGCGACTATCTGCTATAGTCCGCGCATGAACGCTTCAAAGAACGCCATGCTGGCCGGCGGGGCCATTTTCGTGATCGCGGCGGCGATTTTCGTCGAAACGATCGAGCCCGAGCCGCTTCCCGTCGAGACGACCAACACCATCGAACTGCGGCAGGCCCTTTTCCTGGCCGGATCACTTCCGTCGGGGAATTCCGGCATCCTTCCGGCAGACCAGCCGGCGCCGTACGACTCGATTGCCACCGGCATGCTTGAAGAGCTGGCCGGCCGGAGCTTCATGACCGATTCGGACGGCCTGACCGCCGCGGCAGCTTCGGTGGCCCTGGGAGCAAGGCACACTGCCATGCTTTTCGCGGCGCCGCATGCCGGTTCCGTGCCTGGCGCCATGTCAATCGTCCGATGGGCGGCGGATCCGTCATTTACGCCGAGCATGACCGATCTTCAGGCAATCCGGGCCATGAACTGCCGACAGTGGGCCAGGGATCGTGCCGTGACCAGGATTTTCAAACCGCAGTTCCCGAATCTTCCCGAGGAGACCCGCGAAGGGAACCGGTCGGCGATTCTTTCGGCCGCCGCGACCGTGGCCATGCTGGCCGGAATTTCCGTGCTGATCTGGGGCATCGTCTGCTGGTCCAGATGGCGGCGAAGGCAGTTTGCCGAAGTCCTTGGCGCGCGTGAACGCGAACCGGCGGCCGAAAGCCCGCTGACGGGACTGTTTTCCACGTATATCTGGTTCACTGCCTGGTTCCTGGCCGTCGGACTCCTGTTGCCCCAATGGCTTCAGTTCTTCAACCTTTCCGCCCCAGTGATGTCCATCATCGTCTATTCGGTAACCGGCGGCGGTGGACTGATCATCGCGGCCTGGTTCGGAAGAAGCCCGTCCGAGAACGACTGGAAGTCGGCACTCGGCTTCACTTCAACGCTGCCGCCTCCCCCGGCCGCCTTCCCGCGAAAGGGTTCCTTGAGGGCCGCCCTGGACGGCTATTCCATGGTATGGCCGATCGTAATCGTCGCCACACTGATCGGCTCATTCATCGGCGACACCGGAAGCGGCCTGGACAACCCCGTTTCCCTTTTCCTGATCACCGAGAAGGACATTTCCGGAAGGGTGCTTCTTGTCCTTTCGGCCGTAATCCTGGCCCCGATCTTCGAGGAACCGGTGTTCCGGGGACTTTTTTACCGCAGGCTTCGCGTCATCCTCTCCCCGTACGGCGCGGCCGCCGCCAGCGGCTTCATCTTCGCCGCCGCCCACTTCCCGGCATCCGGATTCCTTCAGTTGTGGGCCATTGGCTTCACCCTTGGACTTGCATACGAGTATTCCGGAAGCCTGAAGTCATCGATGATAGTCCACGGATTGTGGAACCTGGGGACGTCCATAAGCATCCTTTCCCTTTTCAACTAGGCGCATCAGCAAGGGAACGCCTGATAATAACAAGATTTCCTTCCGACATCTTTGACCGCGGACACGGCTGGAATGCAAAATTCAATTAACTCCTGCACGGACATATTCGATGGATCATGTCGAAATCAACGACCGACCCTGGCTGAAGTTTTACGAACCATCGGTTCCGACCAGTTTTCCGGAGACTTGCACGCTGTGCGGGGATGGCGATGACGGCCCGGCGTCTTCACTGTGGGAACAGTTTGAACGTACCGCGCACGCCTGGCCCGACAGCATCGCAATCGTATTCGAGGGAACAAGCCTGACCTACCGACAGTTGAAGGCCTTGACCGACCAGTTCGCGGTCGCGCTGTGCAGGCTGGGGGTCAAGCATGGCGACCGGGTCGTGATTAACCTGCCCAACCTGCCCCAGACGGTAATATCGTACTACGCGGTTCACAGGATTGGCGCAATCGCCGTGATGGCCAACCCGATGTATGTCACGCCGGAGCTTGCCCACACCTTCGCCGACTCCGGGGCCGCGGCCGTCATCACCCTCGACGCCTACTGGGTTCACAAGATCCGTCGCATCAAGACTTCAACCGCCCTTCGCGCCGTCATCGTCACGAGCATCGCCGATTACCTTCCGTTCCCCAAAAAGCAGATCTTCCCCATTATCGGAAAGCGTAAGGGCGTTTGGGAAAAGGTTCGCCGGGAACAGGGTGTTTACAGATTCCTCGACATGGTTGAACCGGAAGAGAAGTGGCCGGATCCCGCCGAACTGCCGGCCAACCCCGGCGGGCCAGACGACCCGGCATGCCTGCAGTACACCGGCGGCACGACCGGCATATCCAAGGGCGCGGTGTTGACCCACCGGAACCTGATATCGAACGTCCACCAGATCTGCGTGTGGTTTCCAGGCCTTCAGCCGGGAAAGGAAATCTTCATGTGCGCGCTTCCGTTCTTCCACGTCTTCGGTATGACGGTATGCCTGAACACGGCCATATCGATCGGCGCCTGCATGGTGCTGGTTACCGACCCGAGGAACCTGAAGGGGCTCATCGGCAAGATCGAAAAACTGCGCCCGACACTGTTCCCGGCGGTTCCTGCCCTTTTCGAAGGCATCAACAGGTTCCCCGGCATCGACAGGCGCGACCTTTCGTCCATACGAGGATGTTTCTCGGGTTCGGCCCCGCTTTCCCTTGAAGTAATGTCCAGGTTCGAAGCCCTGACCGGGGCAAGGATTACCGAAGGTTTCGGTCTTACCGAATCTTCGCCGGTCACACACGTCAACCCGCTGTTCGGGCTTAGAAAGGAAGGATCCATCGGGGTTCCGATGCCCGGGACGGACGCAAGGGTCGTTGATCTTGAAACCGGCCTTGTCGATTTGCCGGTCGGTGAACCGGGCGAGTTGATCATCCGGGGACCGCAGGTCATGAAGGAATACTGGAACCAGCCTGAGGAAACGGCCATCGCCCTGCGGGACGGATGGCTGTACACCGGCGATATCGCCACCATGGATCAGGACGGCTATTTCTTCATTGTCGGCCGCAAAAAGGAAATGATCATCGCCGGCGGGTACAACATCTATCCGCGTGAAATCGACGAAGTTCTGTACATGCACCCGGAAATCCAGGAGGCCGTCGTCGTCGGAATGCCGGATCAACACCGTGGCGAAACCGTCTGGGCCTTCGTGGTTCTGAAGCCCGGCGCGACGCTGACCGCCGAATCCGTCGAGCGCTGGTGCGCCAAGTACCTGGCCAGGTACAAAATTCCAAGACGCGTCATATTCCGGGACTCGCTTCCAAGGACGACTGTCGGGAAGGTGCTTCGACGTGAACTGAAGGAAATCGGACTGGAAATGATGAAGTCGGAACAGTGACCGCGGAATCGCTAGTTTCCGGCGGAAGCACGCCCCAGCCTTGAAAGCGCGACCAGCACGCAGGCATCCCTTACAACGGTCTCGAACCGGCCTTCCGCGAACCGGATCACATGCTCGTCAAAGGAGCCGTCCTGGAACCAAACCACCTTGAAGCGGGAAGGATCCATACCCTGAAGGACATGCAGCGTGACGGGAGGTGGCGTCACGAAACTGACCATCGCGACGTTTTCATCCACATCGGACGGACTCTGGAAGGCATCGACGCCCTCGATCTGCTTCTCCTTCGGATTGATCGGATAGACCTTGAATCCGTTTTCAAGCAGCCTCCTGACAATCATATTCCCATACTTCTCGCGGCTGGCGGAGGCGCCGACCACGACAACGCCGCCGGCCGCGCCGCCGGAGGCAACAATCTGTTCAACGTGCGCCGGAATCATGGGGCACCTCCCGACATCCCGAACGGGATGTCCCGATCACATCCTGAAACTTGAAAATACCTCGGCCGCCCGAGCCATTTCTTCGGGGCCGATGTCAAGATGTGTGACCGCCCGACAGGATCCGCAAGTGCTCCGGCCAACCTTGATGCCGAGTCCCGCAAGCTTCGTGACGAGATCCGCCGTTGAAACCGAAGGATCCCGCGGGGCGAACATCACCATGTTGGTGTGAACCGGGGCGGTGACCTTCAGGTGACCGCCGGCATCGATCGCTTCCGCAAGGCGCCTGGCATTGGCGTGATCGATGGACAGCCTGGAAACATTGTTTCGAAGGGCATAAATCCCCGCGGCCGCGAGAATCCCGGCCTGCCTCCAGCCGCCGCCAAGCATGTGCCTGAACCTGCGGGCCTTGTGAACCAGTTCAGCCGATCCGCACAGCAGGCTTCCTACCGGCGCCCCGAGTCCCTTCGACAGGCAGAAACTCATCGTATCGGCAAGGCCGGCGTATTCGCTGACCGGAATCCCGGATGCGACCGATGCGTTAAAAATCCTGGCCCCGTCGATATGGACCTTCAGGCCGGCGTCGCGTGCGATTCCCGCGGTCTGGCGCATCACGTCGAACGGAAGCACCGCGCCGCCGCCGGCGTTATGCGTGTTCTCCATCCAGAACATCTTCTGACGACTCATGTGACGGTTATCTGGCCTAAGGGACGCCTTAAGGATGTCGGCGGTTACCAGGCCGTACTCGCCGGAAAGCGGCCTGACCGTCACGCCCGAAACCGAAGCGGGCGACCCGCCCTCGTGGTGGAACGGATGACACAGCCCGTGCATCAGAAGTTCATCGCCGGGCTCGGTCTGAAGCCTGATTGCCAGCGAATTGGCCATGGTGCCCGTCACCGTGTAAATCGCGGCTTCCTTGCCGCTCAACTGCGCGGCAATCGCCTCCAGTTCATTTACGGTCGGGTCTTCCCCATAGACGTCGTCGCCAAGGACGGCGGACGAAATTGCCTGCATCATGGCCGGCGTCGGCCGCGTCAGGGTGTCTGAACGAAAATCAACAACGATTCCTTCCATCTGTGTCAATGCCTCCGAAAAGATTCGGCAACGTGGCTACCAGTTGCGATCAAGCACGAGCCAGGCCGTCAGGTAGTCGTATTCACCAAGCCGCTTGCGGACTTCCTGCGATGAAAGGTAGGCCCCGGCGGACGCAAAGGCGGTTTCGGGCATGCGGTACGAGAGCGACTGCATAACTGAAAGCAGGTGTTCCACGGTGACCGCCTGCGAGACTTTCAACGTCGCCGCATGAGCCGCTCCACCGGCCACCAGTTCGGCCGCAAGCCTGTTGACGTCCCTCAGATCCGGTCCTGACTGCGAGGATCCATCGCCGGAACGGGAAATTTCGACCGCCCTGCCGCCGGCCTTGATGCCAAATGGCGTCAGCTCAAACACCGCGTTGGGCCCCGGCTTGCCATCAGCCCTGACGTCGATGAAAGTGCCCATCCTGCCGTCCAGCGTATAAAGCGGCCTTGAACTGATGAAGAAGTTCAGGGGCTGCCACAGTGCCAGTGAGCCCCCCGCCGGAAGGACGGCGACCAGGGGTACCGACTCGCTTTCCGCGAGGAACCCGCCGGCAACCTCGGCCAGGTCGGCGAAAGTCGTGCTGCGGTCAACGACAAGGAATATGTATGTCGATCGATCATCACCCGGCCTGGTCCACGGCTTCCTGGTCTTCAAAGCCTGGTGGAGCGCGGTCTTGATGTCTTCCTGCCTGTGCGGCTGGCGAAGATCAAGGAGCTGCTGCGGCTGAAACTGCGGAACCTGCATGCCATCGGGGGTAAGCACCGCCTGATCGACCAGCATCAGACGACCCGCCGAAAGGACAATCATCCAGGGCGGATTGAACGAAATGCCGATCGATCGGCCGATTGGCAGCAGAGCCCCCGCAAGTTCACCGGATCTGCTTTCCACCATTGGAAGCGGAATCGACACCTCGGCCAGAAGCCTGCGCCCCTGTTCACACACGGTTCGAAGCACAAGGTCGCCGGAATCGCCGGCCGGACAGGCCGCCATCGCCTCGCCAAGCATCGTCCGGGCGGCCAGCATGACCGCGCCGCCTTCCGCCCTGTCCGAAAGCGAACATCCAACCACCTGGCGTATGGCGCCGGCCACCCACGCGCTGTTTTCCGGGGTCACGGCCGAGAGAACCTGGATAAGAGATGAGATTCTGGCAATCGCGGCCGATGCGGCGAACGGGCCGGCGCCTTTCTGTACCGCCTCCAGTTCCATGAAGCGCGTGCAGACCGGCTCCTTCATGAACTCAACCACGTGCGCTGCCTGATCCGCAAACACCTTCCCTTCTGGCTCGGCGGCCAGCTTCTCAAGGATCGGCAACAGATTCGTGTATCCCGCATCCTGAACGATACCTATCGAAGAAAGGAATTCTTCCTCGACCGGCGGGAATTTCATCAGGGCATTCATCTTCAGCGCCAGGAGCCTGGCCCCGAGCTCCGGCGAAATATCCTCCGCCGACGAGGCGCGTGCGATGGCCTGGGCGCATGAAGCAGCATAATCGCAGGAATCGAGTTGGCCGAACCCTCCAAGAATCGACGATCCGTCCCCGCGGCAGCCCCCCGCGAACAACACGAACAACAAGACCGGAAGCAACGCCTTTCGCATCTTTCCCCCGCTGGAATGATGAACAGTTCGGGTTCCGTCCGCGGTCCGGCGGCACGACGGCCCCCAATCCGTTTCAACGGAACGCGCTTGATGATACCATTGTTCATCAACCGTTACAGTGTCATGACTGACGGTCAGGCAGGTCAATCCCTTGTGGAAGCGAAAATGACTCCGGCAGGCCTCTCGGAAATCAAGGTCATCTTCTCGGACACCCATCTGGGGGCTGGCCACGCACCGGGAATCGTCAACCCTTTCGAGGACTTTCACCACGACCGGGAACTGTCCGACCTGATTCGGCATTACAGCACCGGCGAATGGGCGGACGTGCCGGTGGAACTGTTTATTAACGGCGACTTCCTGGACACCATAAAAATCCCTTTCGAGGGACATCACACGACCGAAATAACGGAAGAGGCTTCCGCCTGGAAGGTCGCCCGCTGCATCAAGGGGCATCCGGCCGTTTTCGACGCGCTTGCCGCGTTCGCGGGGGTGCCTGGACACACCATCACCTACAACGCGGGCAATCACGACATCGACGTGGCGTGGCCCCTGGTCCAGAAAGTCCTCCGTGCCCGCCTTGGAGTTCTGGAACGGCCGGAAGCGATGACATTCATCACTGACAATGAATTCATCCGCCTGCCCATGGGCGTTATCATCTGTCATGGCAACGGGTTTGAATCGCTCAACAGGATACCGCCGGGACAGGCAATCACTTCGACCTCCGACGGCAGGAAGATACTGAACCTGCCTCTTGGAAGCCGCTACCTCATCGAATGCCTGGTGCCTGTCAAGGGTGAAAACCCGGTAATCGATCACGTGTCCCCGCTTTCAACTTACATGCTGTATGGACTCATTTTCGAAAGCAGGTTCACGATGAAGCTGCTCGCCCGCTCAATCGCGTTTTTCCTGCGGACCAGGCTGGGAACGTCGCCGGATCGAGGCCACGGGCTGCTGCAGAAAGCCAGGAACGCAATCGAGCAGATCAGCCTTTTCACCGACTTCGACCGCCAGATGCGGGCCCAGGTCCGGAACCTGGAGGAATATTCCACGTTGATAACCGGCCACAGCCACAGACCGATGGTTCGCCGCTTCCCCGGGAACCGCACCTATGTGAACACCGGGAGCTGGACAAGAACCATCCGACTGGAACTGGACGACCTGGGTGCCAGGAACGACCTGACGTACGCGATCGTCGGATACCCCCGCAAAGGGCCGCCAATGGTGAACCTGATGAAATGGCACGGATTCCGGCAGGTTACGGAAGTCGTCACCGAATGAACCATTCCTTGCATGATCTTCAATATATACCTAGAATTTTCTGTCCCCTGACTGGGTTTCGATGAAACCGGAGGTCCCCCAATGACAAAGTCACGAAGGCTGTCGATATTCCTGGCTGCTGCGATGATGACGCTTGCTTCGGCAGCCGGCTGCGGCGGTGGTCCGAATACCTCGCCCGATACGATTTCCGGCGATATCGGCGCCGATTCCCTGGATTCCGGCATTCCGGTCGACTCGATCGACACCGTCGTCGCCTCGAACATGACCCAGGCCGGGCTGCCGGTGAAGGTCGATTGCATCGGAAGCGGATGGGAACCTGGCCTTGCCAGAATCCTTGTGTGGGATCCGAAGAAAGCGACCATCGATTTCGGACAGGAGGGCGAACCCCAGGAAGGCGATAATCCTGAAATCACGAAACTCGATCCGGACACGATGGAACTTCCGGAAGGCATAGAGCTTGAAGACGGAAGGCTTACGTTCACGGTGACCGGCTCTTTCAACGTGACCTGTTACGCGCCCGACGCCGGGATGATCGATCTTCAGCCCGAACGCATAAGCGTGGATCCCGGAATGGCCGTTCAAATCGATACCGAGGCAACACCGACGCTGGTCAAGGCCGGCGCCTGGGTTCATGTGACGTGCACCGGCAAGGATCGCTGGGACAATCCCATTACTTCGGGGTTTTTCCCCGCTGTGACGCCCCAGAACGGCGTCAAGACATCGGGGCTTGACGTCCAGTTCATCGCGGTCGGAACCTTCGATATCGCCTGCGGCATTGAAAACACGACGATGCTGGATTCGACGCCGGTCCAGGTGACGGTCGAGCCGAACAACGCCCGTAAAATCTACACGAAGCTTGACCCTCAATCGATCGTGGCCGGCGAGTCATCCCGGGTTGACTGTGAAGTCCGTGACTTCTATGAAAACAAGGTCAGTTCCATCGGCCTGTCCGTCAGCCATCCGCCCGCGCTGCAGTTGAAGGGCAAGGAGCTTTACACGGAACAGGCAGGCATCTATACGGTCAAGTGCGTCCCGCAGACTGAAAAATGGGATCTTTTCGAACTGTTCCCGGTTGCCCTGACCGTCGGGGCCGCGCCGGCGGAAAACATCGAATTGAAGGTCGTGCCGAACAAGCCGGTGTATGGAACGAACCAGAAGATCCAGGTGACGATGACGGCGACCGACCGGTTTGGAAACGTGATTCCCAAGGCGGCCTTCTCGCCGGTAACCATCATGCCGATGGACTACGAATCGATGGACGGGGAAGGTAACGTCGTCGTCGTCCAGTCGCCTTCGGACGGAATCAAGATGCTTAACGGCGACACGTCCGGCGAATTCCTGCTTAAGAAGGAAGGGCGATACATCCTTACGTTCAGGCTGGTCCAGAACCAGGGGCTGTTCAGGGATCTTGAAATCCGCGTCGATGGCAGCGGGCCGATGCTCTCGATAATTTATCCGCCACGCGGCGCCACAATCGACGGCAAGCCTTCGGTCGCGGTCGTGGCGAGCATAGACGATGCCCTGTCCGGGATCACGAAGCTGGTGGTCAACGGCAAGGAGGAAACTCCTTCGAAATTCATCAAGAACGGAACCCTGACATACCAGTTGCCCAAGATCCATCAGGGCCTGAACACCGTTGAAATCAACATTGAAAACAGCATGGGAAAAAAGGCCTCCGAAACCAGGGGCTTCTTCTTCTCGACCAAGTATTACGACGTCGATCTGACCGACCTTGAAGGCTCGATGGTTCCTGGCGCGATCAAGGCATACCTTGGCAGGAGCTTCTTCGACGACGGCAACCGGAACCCGCCGCCGGATGACGTGGCGACCCTGATGGAGCAGATTGTCGGGGGCCTGAAACTGCAGAACCTGATTCCCAACCCGATCGCGTCGGCCGGACCCTACAAGGTCTGGATACGCAAGATCGAGTACGACAAACCGTCGGTCAGCCTGAGCCCCGAGACGGACTACCTCGCGCTTGGCATCGACATCAGAAATTTCCACCTGGAGGTCGAGGCCGAAGGCAAGTGCCAGTTCATCATCGACTGGTGTCCGGATGTCACCGGGCACGTATATGCCGATGCATTTGAGGTCGATACCGAACTGCACATCAAGATGGACGAAAACGCCGTCTTCACATCGACGATGAAGTTCGCCAATTTCAATATCGCGGGATTGGACATAGATCTGGAAGGCTTTATCGGCGACCTGCTTGACTGGCTGATCGATTCAATCGTCGATGTCTTCGCGGACGCCATCGAGAAGGCCATAAAAGGCCAGCTTGAAACCATGCTGAACGATGTCATCGTCGATCTCCTGGATCAGTTCAAGATCGAGACTTCACTGGAGATTCCTTCCATCCTCGGTTCGAAGCCGGTGGAAGTTTCCCTGATGACGATGCCTTCAAAGTTCAAGCTGGATCACCCCGGGATGTGGCTGGACATGGACGCGGTCATCTATTCACAGAAGGGCGTCGCCCACGAGAACCTGGGATCAATCGGACGCGCCAACTGCCTGAAAGTCAACACCGACCCGTTCGTGATTCCGGAAGACGCCCAGGTCGGCTTCGCGGCGTACGACGACGTCCTGAACCAGATTCTGTACGCGGTATGGAACGCAGGCACGCTGAACCTGACGATTGGCGAGGACATCCTTGGCGGACTTGACATACCGGTCGTCGTGCTGAAGAAGGTTGACCTGGACTTCTATTCGCCTCCGGTCATCACCGGATGCAATCCAGAGTACGTCTTTGACCCGGAGACGTTCGAGGGGGACTGCACGGTCGCGCCCGAACAGGTCATGCAGCTCCAGCTCGGCGATGCGTATGCAAGGATTGAAGGCGATGTGTTCGGGATGCCGATGTACATGGAAGTGTTCGTTCAGGCCATCGGGCTTGTCGATCTTGCGGCGGGCGAGGACGAGGCAGGCAACTCGACAATCAAGATCCGACTTCTGAACGTTCCGAAGATCATGCTCGACGTCATCAGCGTCGATCCGGAATTCCTGGCCACCAACGGATGGACCAAGGATCAGTTCTACAACGACATAATCCTTCCGATGATCGGGCCTCTGCTCGAACAGCTTCCAACCTGTGAACAACTGCTGGACTTCCCGATCCCGGTCATCGACCTGAACAGCCTGGTGTCCGATATCCCGACGGGAACCAACGTCAAGTTCTTCGTCGAGCAGTTCTTCAGACAGAACGGCTTCACCGCGGTTCAGGGCCACCTTGAATAGAATCGCGCCCGCGCCGACGCCATGATTCCCCGGAAGTGATTTCCTGTTTGTTACCTGAAGCTGACCGAATCGACCAGCACAGCGGTATCGAAGATCGAGTCGCCCTTGTCGGTGCAATAAAACGATATCGTGACCGGCGCGTCGCGCTCGGGATCAAAGGCGTCAAGCGGGAAGACGGCCTTCTGCCATCCGGTCATGTACGTGTCGCCCCTGTCGAAATCGATGTCTGATGGCTCGAGGCCCACGAACTTGCTGCCGCACTGGTCGGCCTCGCAGTGATACTTTCGGCACTCGAGCTTGCCGCTGACCTTGTTCGTGCACTTTTCGGGATCGCACGAGCCTTCGTATTCAAAACACAGTTCCGGCGGCGTTGTCGAACCGTCTTTCGCGCACAGGTCATCGACCTTGATATCCACGACCGGATACTCGGTGCCGTCCTTCGTCGTCAGGCGGGCGACGAATGCGTCCTGGTAAAGAGTCCCGCAGAACTCGTGAAATTCCTCGGAGTAGTACTTCCAGTAAAAAACCAGTTCCCGGGCGCCCGCCGGGATGCAGAAACTCTGCGAAATCGTTCCGGTTTTATCGGTGAATCCAAGGCCGGTCGAGATGATTCCCATGAACTTGCCGGCGATCGGCTCGGTTTCGCCGAGCCTGGTGATTACGCGGCCGTCACCCTGGGTGACCCAGGCTGCCGCGTCCGAGGTTTCGAACCCGGGGTTCAGGATGTTCGAGTACTTGACTGACAGGTCAAGGGCACCAAAGAGCCTGAAGAAGCCGCCGGGGTTTTCCGGATCGACGTCGCCGCCGCCGTATGACTCGCTTGCCGACAATGTGCGAAGAAGGAAGTTAAAGAAGAAGTCGCGGCCCGACTTGAATGCGAATTCGGAAGAGACCCGGTTGGTGTAGCCAAGGACCGTCCTGGCGCCGGAGGCCAGGAGCGCCATGGCAAGGCTGCCGTTGTAAAGCGTCCTGCAGCCGCCCAGATACACAAGACTTCCCGGCAGGCGCTGCTCGTCGGCGTAGTACTCGACAAACTCCGGCGTGACGCCCCAGTTTCGATCGCCCATGACCAGACGTCCCGACATCAGGTCGGCGTGGGTCGTGTCGTAACACGTTCCCGAGGGCTTCGTCATCTTGGTTACCTGCTGGATCCCGGCGTCGGTTTCGACCTGCTCGGTGTATTCCTCCGGCGGATCAGTGATGATGCAGGTGGAGCCCGCCGGGCAGTCCGCCGACGACTCGCATTCCTGGTCGGACGACCCGATCCTGCCGCAGTTGACCGATTCTCCGCTCCACAGGATCTCCTGGCCGCCACGATGGCGCCACGGAAGGCCGGCCCTGACGGCGCCGGAAAGGCCGGCGAAATAGACGTCGGAGTGCGTCGATATGGCGATGATTCCGCTGGTCGAAAGCTGCCTGAACTTTTCCAGGCTCGCGCCCGACCCAAGATACGGGCCCTTAAGCGTGAAGACCGGACAATTGATTTCGGAAACGATCTCGGCAATCGCCGGAATTTCGTCCTGACGGCCGAATTCGGTGAAGAAAGGCGCCAGCAGAAGCGTTTCGCGGCTGCTTATCTGGTTGCGGTCGAGCGACCGCAAATCGGCCGCGCGCAGACTGACCGGAACCTCGTCAACGTCCGAACCGCCACCGCCACGCTGACCTTCGGCATACAGGTTAAGCGCCCCGAGCACGCCGTCGTTGAACCTGACCCAGATACCGCCGCCCGATTCATCGGACTGGCTTGTCTCGGCAATCGACGTATCGGCCGCAATCACCTTGAAAGCGGCAGCCCTGGCCTGTTCCGGCATTCCGGCATCGACCTTGGCCATGAACGCCTTTGTCGCCTTGCTCAGAGTTTCCTTGTGGGCCGAACAAGTCGCGGAATCAATGTTCTCGATGCATCTGAGCTCAAATGGCGCGGACAGGGCCACATAACTTCCCGAATCCGACGTCACCTCAAGCGCCGCTCGATAGAGCTGGGTTCCAACGGCATCGCACTTGACCGTTACCCGCCCGGTGAAAACGCCGTCGCCCTGAATTTCATCGGCCGATCCGTTAACCATGCCGCCGTCCGACATGCCCCCCAGGTTTTCGGAAAGACGACCGTCCTCAAACTGCCTTACGACGTACATGCGGTCGCCCGCCGCCGTGCCGAAGAGCCCCATGTTGACCTTTGCCAGGACGGCCTGGGTCCTGCCGGAAAAGACGGTTGGCGGCGACATGCGCATAGGCGCCGGGAAGTACATGTTCGGGTTGTAGGTGATTACGATGCTGTCCCTGACCGTGACCGGCGGCTGTTCAACATCGTCCCTGTCCCCGCGCCCGCGGGCGATTACCGTTATCAGATTGTCGCCAGGCTTCAGGGAAATGGCGGCAGTCTGCCAGTAAGGACTTGACGACTCACTGATGACCTGGCCGCCGGTGACGCCTTCGGCCTCGAAAACGATTGATTCCAGGTTTCCGAAGTATATGCCCCCAAGGGCAACCGTGCCGGCCTGAGTCGCGTAGTACCCGCGATTCGACGGTGTCGTTATCCTGACCGCCATCTCGGCCGATGGCAGGGTGGCCGAGACGGTTCCGTTGCCGCCCATGTCGGGAAACACGACGACGTCACCTGCATCGTCTTCGGTACCGGTGTCCTGCACGACAGCATCGTGACCGACGTCATCGCCGGACGTATCGGTATAGACGACATTGCCGGAGCACCCGGCCGCGACGAGCAGAACGATAAATGAAAAATGCCTTGCGGCGGACGACTTCATCAAAACCTCCGCGGATCGCCATCGAATTGCCGGGCCCTGGCGCACGCGGGGTCCGCTGCGCCGATTGTAAGGAAGGACCGTGCCGCCTTCAATGATACTACCGATTAATAGTAAGGGCGGCATTGTTGAAGGGGGGAACCTTTTCATGACGTCACCGTCGGCCATTGACCTTGAACCCGCAATCCTGTAGTTTTTGCGCGGCAATCCCAATTCGGGGGCACGATGGCGGACGCCGGACTCGTAATCATCGGCGCAGGCCTTTCCGGCCTGACGACAGCGCTCTTTTCAAGGGACGATTTCCTTCTGCTGGAAAAATCGTCTCGACCGGGCGGACTGCTGAAGACCGAGGACATCGAAGGATTCCTGTTCGATTTCACCGGCCACTGGCTGCACCTTCGGGACCCCCGGACAAAGGATTTCATTGCCGACCTGATGGGGGACGGAATGGTCACCGTCAACAGGAAGGCCGCCATCTGGTCAAACGGCGTCATGACGCTTTTTCCCTTCCAGGCCAACCTGTTCGGACTGCCGCCGGCCGTCATCCGGGAATGCCTGCAGGAAGCCGTTGCCTCGGCCGTCAGCCGGGCGGCGGGAACGGCCGCCGTTCCCGGCAATTTCGAGGAATACGCGAACATTCATTTCGGACGTGGGATCGCGCGGCATTTCATCGTTCCATACAACACGAAACTGTGGGGCGTCCCGCCTTCCGAGGTGACCGCGGAGTGGACCCAGAGATTCGTGCCCATGCCGGACATCGCCCAGATTATCGACGGCGCCCTCGGATTTTCGGCCCAGGCAATGGGGTACAACGTTTCGTTCATTTATCCGGCAACCGGTGGCATCGAATCGATCCCCCGCGCCATGGCGGCCAGGCTTGACCATTCAAGGATTATGTTCAACACGGCCCCGACCGCGCTGAACGCCGATGAACGCTGGGTCGAAGCCGGGGGCAGACGGATTTCCTGGGACAGGCTTGTAAGCACCACGGCGCTTCCCGACCTGGTGAAGATGACCGTCGATGCCCCCGACGTGATCAGGAAGGCCGCGGCAGAACTTCGCTGCTCGCCGCTGAGGTTTGTAAACGTCGCGCTGGACGTGCCGACCCCGCTGGACGGCAACCACTGGATTTACCTGCCTGAAACGAAATATCCGTTCTATCGCGTCGGCTGTTTCTCCAACGCCGTGAAAAGCCTTGCCCCGGCCGGCAAATCGTCTCTGTACGTCGAACTGGCCCCCGACACCACGATGCCCGAGGCCGAAATCACCGCGGCGCTTCAGGACTTCCTTATTGAAATCGGCAGTATCACCGAAAAGTCCCAGTTGCTTTTCGCCAGGTACCGCAATCATCCGTGGGGATACGTAATCTTCGACGAACGCTGCGTGCCGGCCCGCGACCTGATTCTGGGCTGGTACCGGTCAAAAGGTATAAAATCCATCGGCCGATACGGGGCCTGGACTTACAATTCGATGGAAGACGCCATGCTGGAAGCGATGGCCGCTGCCGGCTGAACAGGGCGCCCGAACGCCCGGGGGTGCATCAATATGGGATCGGAAAGAACCGAGGTCTCAATCGTAATACCGGTGTTCAACGAAGAGGGACTGCTGGAAACGGCGATCAACGACCTTGTGCTCAAGCTGAACGAGCTCGGCTGGGAAAAGGAAATCATCATCACCGAAAATGGAAGTACCGATCGCACGGTTGAAATCGCGAACGACCTTGCCCGGCGCTATCCGTTCCTGAAGGTTCTTCACACCGGCGAACCGAATTATGGAAAGGCCCTGCGCAAGGGCATCGAAACCGCTTCCGGCGTCTTCGTCATGTGCGATGAAATCGACATCTGCGACGTCAACTTCCACAAGGCGGCACTTGAAATCCTGAAGGGCGGCGAATTCGACATGGTTGTCGGAAGCAAGCGGCACCCCGACGCGAGGGACGCCAGGCCGGCCTTCCGCCGTTTCGCGACGTGGGTCGTCAACATGATGCTGCGCGTGGCGACCGGATTCAGGGGAACCGACACGCACGGCCTGAAGGCGTTCGTCCGCGAGGCCACGCTCCCGGTCGTTTCCAGATGCATCGTCGAGAAGGACATGTTCGCGAGCGAACTGGTCATAAGGGCCGAAAGACTTATCCGGGTGAAGGAAATCCCGGTGACCATCGTGGAAAAGCGCCCGCCCGCGATCAACCTTTTCAAGCGCGTCCCGAACGTCCTTCGCAACATCTTCAGGCTGTTTCTGATCATCCGCCTGGGAAAGAAGGCCTGATGATTCCGGGGGCCTTGATGAACCGGGTACTCGCAGTAAACATCGATCTTGACGATCTTCGCTTCTATCGCGGGATTCACGCCCTTCCGCAGCAGCCGGAGAACGCGGAAATCTTCAAGCTGGGACTGCCGCGCTTCCTGGATCTGTGCGAAAGGCATGAAATCAAGGCAACGCTGTTTGTAATCACCGACGACCTGAAAATTCCGGGTGTGTCCGAGGCCATCCGGGACGCGGCCCGCCGTGGCCACGAGATTGCCAGCCATACCAGATCCCACGATTACGGCATCTCCCGCCGCGATCCGGATTCAATCGCGGCCGAACTGGCCGGGTCGCGCAGGGACATCCTGAATGCCTGCGGAATCGAGCCGACCGGCTTTCGGGGGCCGGGCTACAACTTGACGCCAGACCTGCTGGACGGCCTGATCCGGGCGGGCTTTCTTTACGACACGTCAATCATGTCCAGTCCACCGTACTGGCTGGCGCGCGCCTTGATTATCGCGGCAATGGCGGCCACGGGCAGGAAGAGTTCCTCGATTACGGGAAGGGCCAGGGACTTCTTCAGGGGACATCGCCCGTTCGTCTGGGGCGGGCCGGGGAAGGGCCTGGTCGAATTTCCCATCACGACGGCGGGCCCCTTGTTCCTGCCCCTGATCGGAACGACGCTGGCTGGCCGGGGCGCGCTTGTCCGGCAGGCGGTCACGATTGCCCGCGGGCGCGAATTCGTGAACATCGAATTCCACGGAATCGACTTCCTCGACCGCGAGGCCGATGGACTTGAGCCTGAACTGCTGGTCGAACCGGCCCTGAAGATCCCGCTGGCCGAGCGCATGCATAATTTCGACCTGGCCCTGCGGATGCTTGGCGAGGGGCGCCGAAGCCCGACCCTGGCAACGCTGGCCGCTTCCTTCAACGCATCCTGACAAGTCTTCAATCATTTCCTTTTTCATGTGACAATCCGATTCCCGTGCTTTGAAGAGGCAACATGAACGACTGCATCTTCTGCAAAATTGTTCAGGGCTTGATTCCATCCGCGAAGATTTATGAAGACGATGATTTCCTGGCATTCCTGGACATCAGGCCGGCGAACCACGGCCACGTGTTGATCATCCCGAAGGTTCACGCCGAACGCGTCACGGATCTTCCGGAGTCCATCCTTTCAAGGGAACTGGTGCTTGCCGCAAGGATCGCCGCGGCGGTGCTGGCGGCGACCGGGATGACCGACTTCAACCTGTTCAACACCAACGGCGCGGCTTCAGGGCAGGAGGTTTTCCACCACCACCTGCACGTCATTCCAAGAAAGGCGGGAGACGGAATGAAGCTGTCCATAGACCCGCAGACCTACCGGGAAGGGGAAATGGCGGAAATTGCCGGCGCTATCCGGCGGCGGCTTGACCTTCGTGAACCGGGGGAATCGTGATGAGGGGCTTGGATTCCTTTTCGATCGTAAGCCTGATGAAGCCGGCCTTCATACCGCTGCCGCGTGAGGCCGGCGGTTCGCACTCCAAGATTTACTTCATCGACGAGCAGAAGCTGGGCGCCATCCTGGCCGAAGCAGCCGTTCCTGGCGCCCGGGAAAAGGCGCGTGAGCTTGGAATCAGGATTGGAAGCCGGTTCATCGTCAAAGTCGGGAACATCCACGACTACATAGTGAAGCTGAAGGATGGTCGGGAGTCCGTGATAAGGCGTCAGCATCCCTCGGAAGCATTCGGCCCCGGCGGATACAACCTGGCGCCGACGGTCGGCAAGGTGCTTACCGATGTTCGCGAGGCGGCGCGGCAGATACCGTTCATGTCGTTCGGTTCAAGACGTCAGCAGCTTGCGCCCGACGTGCTGGGCGACATCGCAAGGTGCATTTCCGGCAGGCCTGAAGGCGACTCGGCCGACGGCACCTTCCTTGTCCAGGATACGCCGGACGGAATCAGGAAGATGTCCATCCGTCAGTTGCTGACCGAGGATCCTTTCTTCAGAAGCAGAATCGGATCTTTCGAGGAACTGCGACGCTACCAGGAATTCCTGCGCGTCAACCCGATCGATTCGGCAACCGAAACGATCCTCGGGGACTTTTTCAATTCGCCCATAACGGTCGGGTTCCGGGACACGCTGCGCTTTCTCGAAGGCTCCAGGCACCCGTCCCTGGGATGGGACAGGGCAAGGGCCGTAATCCTTGAAAGTTTTGAGAAATACGGAAGGGAAACGTTCCTCCCGCCGGAATTCAACTACTACACCAGTTCGATGGAATACAGCCCGGAATGCGTTCTGGACATGAATCGGGAAAACTCCCGCGCGGCGGCCAGCTTCGCTGAGCTCCTGAAGGAACGGGCGCCGGCCGACACTTTCGCGGGAATGGGCGAAAAGGAAATCGAGGCCGTTGCTTCGGCCATTCTGGAAATCCACTTCGACTACCCGGAATTCGAAGTCGATCCGGTTAGCGGCGTGTTCAGCACCGCCACGGCCAGGCTCGTCGCGCGATCCGCGTTCTGGGCGACAATCCAGGCCGCCGACGTCGTGCTGCCGGACAGGCGAAACGCCATCACCGATGAAATCGCAAGGCGTTCAAGCGCCCTGGCATTCTTCCTGGACAGGATGGACGAGGTCGAACGCGAGGATTTCCTTTCGCTGGTCAACCGGATCCTGTGGGAAGTCGCCATTCATGGTGGCGTGCCGGACAACCAGGGACGGATCTGGCCCTGGAAGCGCGTCAACCGCACGTTCTTCAGCTTCCAGGAGCTGGCGCAGTACCAGATGAAATCTCGTGGCACCCTTGAAGAAACCGTCACGCTGGAGGATCTTTACCGTCCATCGGGCCGGAAGATTCTGCAGGCACACCCCGAACTCCCGGGCAAGCTCCTGGTCTTTTTCGTCCTTGCGTATCGGTACTACACGGAGACCGGCCACATTCCGGATCTTCGCCCCGACGATGCCGGCATCGATCTTTTCGTTCGCGGAACCTACGGTTATTCGACCAGAAACGTCCTGGTGGCCCTGGGCCGCGACCGGGACGGCAGGCCCGACAGCGACGTCAGATTCATCGATAACCGCGACCAGTTCAAGCAGTACCGGCGCTGGGAGGACAGGGACAGGCCGCTTGGATTCGTAAAATACGGCCTGAGGATGCTGAGTCCGGTCGCACGCCCCGGCCTGGAAAGGGCCATCGGGATGTACGCCGAAGCCGCCGCGGGCGGACCGTCAAGAAAGACGGGGCTTGTGGATGACGCGCCACAGAGGATGCGCGAGGTTCTGCGACGGGGGGTCGAAGCCGTGGCAACATATTCCAGGGTTCTTTTCGAGGATGCCATCGACGATACGGCCAAGGGACTGAAGAAGATGGCCGCCAGAACCGGGATTGGCGAATCGCCCCGACGATGACGTCTTTTCAAGGTGTCGCGAATTTGTAACGCGCGCTTGTCCGGCGATAGAATCCTGTGTGATGAATGGAGGGTACGCCATGAGAAAGGCGTTTCTGCTTGTGCTCGGCCTGATGACGATGCTTTTCGCGGCCTGCGATACCGGGCTTCCCCGCTTCACGCCCGCAGAAGGTTCCTACACCGAGGGCGGTGGGACGAACAGGTATTCCTTCGTCGGCGGCGGAACCGGAAACTACACGGCGCCTGACGGTGGATTCGTGATCGACGCCGGCGGCGACACCGGTGGGGAAGAAGAAGAGGAGTGATTCCCGCTTCCTCCTTTCCGTTCCCGTTGCAGCGAGGCCGGTGTGAACCGTTTTTCATCGTCATCCCCGATTTTCGCCCTCGTGCTTGTCGCGATGCTGATTCCGGCATGCGGATGCGGCCAGAAGACCGTTGACCTGACCTCTCCCGAGGCCGCATACGAATCGTTTCGGGCGCACCTGTTGCGGGGTGACTGGGAAGGTGTCTTTCCCCTGATGATCCCCGAGGTCAAGGACAACATCACAAGAACCTGGCAGATGAACCGCAAGACTGCCAGCCTGATTGAGTCCAGCATTCCGGCGGCGCTGAAGCAGAACTACCTTTCCGAGATCGGATCTGCCGAAATCAGGAATGCGGCGTCGCCGCAACAGTACTTCGGTGCGTTGATGCGATCCGCTTTCCCGGTGTCGCTGGTTCCGGGCGATTCAAGACACTCGGTTGAAACATCCATTTCCAGGATTTCGGAAACCAGGAAGGGAAGTCGCAATTACGTCGTCACCACGATTGCGGGACGCCAGATCAACCTTGTCCTGAATCAGGACAACACTTACGGAATCGAGCCTCCCGACGACCAGGCCCGTCTTTTCCGAATGAACTACAAGGCGGCCAGCGAGCTTTACATCAACGTCAAGGCCGTCGTCGATTCGCTTGATTCAGAAACCGGGAAAGCCCCCCGATGATAAGGCTTCGATACGTCGCCATCATTTCGATGCTCCTCTCATGCGCGGCCGCGGGAAGCCAGGTGAAGGAAGATGATTCCCCGACGCCCGGCGAAAACGACCAGGGAGTTGAGGAATCGCCGCCAGCGGAAGAGACCGTCGAGACCGCGACAGATGAATCCGGACAGGCGCCGGCCTGGGCGACGATCCAGTTCGTCACCCCCAGGGGCGAGCCGATGACGCTCAGATTTCCCGTGCGTTCAAGTTCGATTGGCAGCCCTTCGTCGGGAAGCCTGGTCAATGGAAAGGATATCGGAAGAAGTGGCCCCGGTTTCATCCAGACCGGGACGGCCCCTTTCGGGACGGATGAGACCGTCATGCTTGTGATGTTCGCGGCCGGCGAGCTTCTGCGGGACTACCCGAACTCGGTGCCGGCCCTTGTCGGATCGCTGTCGGACGCTGACGGAGGCCCGATTCCGCCACACAAGTCACACCAATCCGGCCGCGATGTCGATATCGCATTTTTTGCCCGTGAAAACGTGCCCCTGCGAACATTCGGCGATCTTGATCCGGCACAAATCGACTTCGAAAAGTCGCTTGCGCTTCTGGTGAACCTGGTTTCGACGGGACGCGTCAGCTTCATCTTCATCAATTACGCGCTGCAGAAGTTCTTTTTCCAGGCCGCGCGCGACATGGGATACAGCGACGCTCAGTTGGATTACCTGTTTCAGTACCCGAAGGGGGAAAGCGCGAAAAGCGGCATCATCAGGCATGCAAAGGGCCACTTCAGGCACGCGCATGTAAGGTTTGCCTGCCCGAAAGGCTCCCAGGACTGTCGGGAATGATCACAGTTCCCTGATGGCGAATACCGCGGAAACCGCATCAATCATCGAAGCCGGAATCACGAAGGCCCGGCTGTCCATGAAACGATTGCCGGTCGTGGCGGCAACAAATCCACCGCCTCTTTCGGCCGAGGAAACCTTCAGGACGATATCGCCGCCTTCGGCCGTGAAGGTGACCGAAAGGTGATCCGCCCTGATCCGGGACGGCCGCACATCATCGACAAATGAATGGGCGCGCATCGAAATCGCCGCGGTCGCAATCGATGTCACTGCCTGGGAGGATATGGCCGGGCTGTTTCCGAACTGGACGCTGAAGTTCTTTTCGCCCTTTTCGGGCGGCCTTATCACTGCGGTTCCGAACACCGGCGACCAGACGCGGATCTTCCTGAGAGTCGATGAATCGCGGGGAAAGACGGATCTTGCCATCAGCCGGTCAACGGTGATGTCCAGCGGCGCGAGTTCGGCTGCGGTCACAACCGCGATGCCTGGCAAGCCATCAACCATGGCGTGCCTTCGTCCATCCCGTTCCCTCGGGCCGAACGAAACGGAAATGACACTTCTATCGGTTCTGGTCACCTTCAATCGAAGATCGGATTGGAAGGCGGAAGACGCCGCCTTTCCGGAAATCACGCCTGAAGCATCCATCTCGCTTATCGAACGCAGCCAGGTCTCGACCTCGCTGCGATCCAGGGGCGCCGGCATGCCGTCGGAGACAATCCCGGCACCTTCCCTTCGAATCGCCAGGCGACGGCCCTCGCCTTCGATCAGGACGGACTCGATTTCTTCCGGCGATGACTTCACAAGGCTCAGATCCGCCAGATCGAAAAGCGATTTTGCAAGAAGCCCGGCGTCGGCGGAACGAAGGCGCGCGAACCCGGCAACTTCGCTGGTGGCAACCCAGACAAATCCGGCGCTCTCAGCCGAAAGGACAACTTCCACCGTGCGTCCATCGACAAGCCCGAAGGTCACCTTCGCGACCGGGGAAGAGATAAAAACCCCTTCGGGAAGCGATTCGGCCCACGAATCGACAAGCACAAGGCTTGCCTGGCCGACGACCTCTTCAATTCCACCAGGCTCCCACCCGCCAGGCGACACGATTCGCCAGCCCATCCTGGCAAGGGGACTTTTTCTGTCACCTTCGTATGTCACGGTGACAGCCTCCCATTTCGAATCGCCATCCAATCTGGAAAACGTGACTGTTTTTACGTCGCCGACACCGAAGGAAAACAACCTTGACGACCGCATCGAATCCAGGCCCCTGGGAAAGGGTCTGCGAAGATCGTGCCCGGTCAGCCTGAAGACCTGATCTGCGCCCGACATGCGCACGAAAGTGTCCGGGCCTGCATCGGGATTATCCTGCACGGAACCGATTTCAATGTCCTGTGAAGACCCGCTGCCGATGTCGAAGGCAACCCGGATCGCCGTGTCGGGGTCAAGCCCGTATTCGGCCGCCCCGGCCTCGGTGTCAACCGGAATCACTGAAACCAGGTCGCTGGAAAAGGCATCCAGCAGACCGTTCACCGCAAGCCGGTCGGCACGCGCGCCAGCCGGCGGGAAGAATGACCATTCACCATCGGGCAGCCTTGAAAGCTTCACCAGGCGGGATCCTGAGGACAGTTCGATAAGACGGACTGACGACTTGTCGGCAATCGCCGGAATAAGCAAGGTATCCCTTTGATCCAGCCTCCTGGACAGATACGTTGCGCCAAACCCTGCAAGCAGCATCACAAAGGCCAGCAGGAGTATCCTGGTGCTCTTCCTCAAGTTTCCCCCGGACGGCTTCGAATTCACCAGGGCCTGTTGCGGCGCATCCTGTGTCGGACGACCCCGATCCCTGCAAACAGCAGGGGAAGGCCAATTATGAAGGCAAGCTCGATTATCCGCGCCGCCACCGGCGTGACCTGGTCAATCGGGCGCCTGTCGTCGGTCTTGGATCTGATATCGACAAGCGCCTCGTTCATCACGCCCCAGTCGAGGCAGTTATACACAAACCCCATGTTCTGGGCGACCACCGGCGAAACCTGGGAAAGGCGCATCTGCCAGTTCTGGAAACGCGCCGCGTACCTGGCCATTTCGGACGCTGGCGAGACCATCCCGGATGTAAGCCTGGAAAGCGAAAAGCCGTAAAACACCTTTTCCGAAGACAGGTTTTCAAGTCCCATGGAAGAGCCGATCACCAGAAGCCGGCCTTCGCCCTGGGCAAGATGACCGTTTTCCCCGGATGCTACGGCCTCGGGGACGGTCTCGAATGCCGACTTGAAAGGCCCGGAAACTGCCAGGGCCAACGAGACCGGCTTTCCGGCCTTCATCGTTGCGACTGACTGCACAAGCCGTTCCGGAACGATATCCAGTCCCGCGGTCACATAGGCGGTTTCGGGCGACGTGCTTATCAGGCGGGCAAACTCAAGTTGCCCGACATTCGGATCCGGCTCCACCGTCGTGGCGAATGGAAGGATGATTCCCGGCATGTTCCTGACAAGCACGTGGGTTCTGTCCATCACGTCCAGGAACGGCAGAAGGGGGTACGGAAAACTGTTCTGGCCCTGGGACTGCCCTCCCGGCCTTGAGACCGCGAGATCGCCAAACGACTTCAGGCCGACGACCAGGTCGCCGCGCAAGCGAACCCCGTAGGGCTCAAGAACGGACTTCAGGTTTCCAGTCCTGGACTCAAGCCGTGGCGGCGCCATTGGAATCCCGTTTTCAAAATCACCGGCCTCGTCGATATTGAAAAGGGCCACGTCCCAGGCGTTAACAAAAAAGATTACCGTACGTCCCGAAAGAAGGAACTGATCGATCCTGTACCTGTCCTGTTCGGAAAGAGGCATTTCGGGCCCGAAAACCACCAGGGCATCCAGATCCCCCGGCAGTTCGCGGCCGGATTCGACCTTCACGACATTCAGGCCCCGGTTCTCGAACATTCCCTGTCGAAGACCGTTGTTGATGATGTTTATCTGGTTCTGAATCTGTTCCACGCCGGCAAGGAACGGTCTGAAATCGGGGTTGCGGGCGGCTATCGCCTCGCCCACGTCCTTTTCGATCAGACGGCTTTCGTCCTGGAAGGGACAGAAGGCACGCCCGCCACACAGGAAGCCGACCTTCCTGCGGGTCGAGAGATTGCCAAGGTTGCCTGCCTCGATATCGAGCACCCGGAAGCCCGACTCCATCCTGGAAACAATCTGGACGACGTCCTGCTGGTTCATCGCGGTCTTTCCGGACAACGCTGCAATCAGGCTGTCGGCCGATTCGGAAAAGAGCCGTGCTGCCCTGACAAGCGCGTCCAGCGTCGCGTTCTGACCGGCTGAACCGGCGGCGGCGGCAATGGATCCGCCGATGCTTCCACAATCCCTGGCGATACCGGGCACATCGACGGCCAGCTTATCGGCGATTCCCGGCTGGGCCAGACCCATCATCGCGGCAACACCGCCGGCAGGTGCCCGCAGAAGCTCGGCAACCTTGTCCATGCACGCACGCGCCGCATCGTGAATTTCCGACCCGGATTTGACGTAGGGCTCGATGGCCCTTGACTTCGCGTATTTTTCCGCCAGCCTTGTCAGAATCCTGGTGATTTCAAACTCAAGGGAATCCGGATCGGTGACAATCGGCAGCACCTCGGTCTGGTTGCGATACGAAAAGACCGCCCCGAGAGCGTACTTCCGAAATTCCAGACGCCCGCCGCGAACCTCGGCGTCCTTCCAGGAAAAGAGTTCCAGCCTTGCACGCGCCGCCTTGGGCTCGACGTCGTCGCGCACGACCGAAATTCGCATTCCACCGGCCGACCAGGACTGATATTCGCCAAGCCTGTCAAGCAGTTCCCGATCAAAACCCCTGATCTGGATCTGACGCCCCTGGTAAACCATCGACGTCGGAAGATCGCTGCTGATGAATACCTGCACGTCCAGGCCATCGAGCATCCGAACCGCGTCCCGGCTGGTCTGCGACAGGGAATACCTTGAATTCCGGGTAAGATCGACACGCCCGAAAAACCAGAACCCGAGCACGTTAAGAAGCACCGCGATGCCCGAAATCGCGAGTGCGGCAAGGACGGCATTCCTGCGGCTGCGTGACGACATGCTATGCCCCCTTTTTCCACTTGCGTGATTCCACCGAGAAGATGGTCCACGCAACGGCCGTGAAGAGGACACCAAGGAAATAGAGTATGTCGCGGGTGTCTATGACGCCACGAGCTATGGACTGGAAATGACTACCGAACGAAAAGGCGTCCAGCAGCGGCAGTGAGTGAAGCCCGAGCGCCTCGGGAATCCTGTCGGCAAACGACATGCCGGCGCAGATGGCTATCGCAATAATGAATGCCGTGATCTGGGATGACGTCCAGGACGAGGCCAGAAGCCCAATGGCCAGATACGCCGCGCCTGCCAGCGTCACCCCGATATACCCGCCCAGGATTGGCCCCGGATCGGGCTGGCCAAGAATGACCAGCATCAACGGATAGAAAAGGGTCAGGCTCAAGGCCACAAGAAGGAACCCGATCGAACCGACAAGCTTGCCGACGACGACATCGAATTCATCAACAGGCAGGGTAAGCAGTATTTCCATCGTTCCCAGCTTGCGCTCCTCGGCCAGAAGACGCATTGAAATGGCCGGCAGGATGATGGTGAAAAGGAACATCATCCATTCGAAAAGCCATCTCAAGGACGCCTCGCGTGCCAGGAAGAAGGCCGGCTTGACAATGAAAAACGGCATATTGAAGAAAAATGTGACGCCCAGAAGCGACAGGAAGATCGCAATCGCCACCCAGGCGGCCGGCGACCCGAAATGTGCAAAAAACTCACGGCGGGCAATGGCAATCACTCTTCCCATCTGTCACCAGCCCATGTCGCCTGGCGCGTCAGGCGGGAAAAGATCGTTTCCAGGTCGAGCCTTTCGCTGCGCAATTCGACCAGCCCCCAGTTGCGTCCCGCGGCAAGCGAGAATATGGCGGGGCGCAAATCCCGACCTGACTCGGCGCGAAGCCGGAATGTCAACTGCTGCCTGACACCGTCCCTGACCGGGGTGACGTCCATGCAGCCCTCGAGCCGTCCAAGATCGGCCGCGACTTCCCCGTGATCGGGCAGACCGTCGGTCGAAAACGACACCAGGCACGAATCCGCGTGGCCATGATCCCGGCTGATTGCATCACAAGTGCCGTCCGCCACGATGCGCCCCAGATGGACGATGATGATGCGGTTGCATACGGCGGTCACCTCGGCCAGGTTATGGGTCGAAAGTATTACCGTTCTGTCGCGCCCAATGTCCCTGATAAGGGATCTGATTTCAACGATCTGGTTCGGATCCAGCCCTGACGTCGGCTCGTCCAGGATCAGAATCTGTGGATTGTGGATAAGCGCCGCCGCAAGCCCGGTGCGCTGCCTGAATCCGCGCGAAAGGGTTCCCGTTTCCTGGTTGAGGCGGTGCTGAACACCGGTGGTCTCGGCGACCTCCATCACCCGGCGCGCGATCGAGCGCTTCGGGATCATGCGGACGCGCGCGATGAAGGTCAGGTACTCTCCAACCGTCATTTCGCCATAGACCGGCGCGTTTTCCGGCAGGTATCCCATAAGACGCCTTGCCTCGACACCCTGGTCAACCGTATCCAGCCCGTTGACGGCCACGCTTCCGGAAGTGGCCGAAATGAACCCGGTCACGATCTTCATGCATGTGGTCTTGCCGGCACCGTTCGGCCCAAGAAAACCGGCCACCTCCCCGGCCCCGACCGAAAACGAAATCCCGTCAAGGGCCCGAAGCGGGCCATAATCCTTTACCAGGCGCCTGACTTCAATCATTGGGTGACCAACACATGATGGCGAACCTGACAAACCGCCGCGCCGAAAACCGACCGACGCATGATTCTATTCCCGAAACCGCTTTGTGAACAGGGCGCGGGCAGCTTATCC
>Ga0116173_1000308_pt1 | contig 48356 bp, 31 predicted proteins | sample AD_UKC085_MetaG_FD_89800 | JGI IMG/M metagenome (GOLD analysis project Ga0116173, IMG submission 89800) | Active sludge microbial communities of municipal wastewater-treating anaerobic digesters from USA - AD_UKC085_MetaG | ecosystem: Engineered > Bioreactor > Anaerobic > Digestate | place: USA...
CCCGTTTGATTGACAATAAATTGATTATGGTATTATAGGTGGGCAATTTTCAGGTCTAATAATTCAGGAGTTATTTTTGGAAGCTTATTGTCTCAAGTGCAAAGAAAAACGGGAAATGCAAACCCCCACGGCCAGTTTCACGGTCAACGGCAAGCCGATTACTAAAGGCCAGTGCGCGGTGTGTGGGAGCGTCGTTTCCATATTAGGTCTTACCCCTGCGCATGATGGCTTGGAAAAACCAGCTCTCCAAAACCTCAATAAAGCTGGAATAGGTAAGACCGGAAAGAAATCCACCACGCCAACAAAAACAGGAAAAAAAGGCGCGGCGGTAAAAAAATCCGTTTCCACAGCTGGCCTAGCGCACGGGAAGAGCCTGGTCATTGTGGAATCCCCAGCAAAAGCCAAAACCATTGGCAAATTTCTGGGAGATAAGTACCATGTTGTCGCCTCAGTTGGGCATATTCGGGACCTCCTGAAATCCCAACTTAGCGTAGATGTTGAGAACAATTTCGCGCCCAAGTACCGCGTTCCTAATGAGAAAAAGGAAGTTGTGCGGGAAATCGCGGGTTTGGCAGCTAAAAGCACTAAAGTATATCTGGCTACCGACCCCGACCGGGAAGGCGAAGCGATTGCCTGGCACTTGATGGATACCGTGCAGATTTCTCCCGAGAGGACTGAGCGGGTGGAATTCCATGAGATTACCAAAACAGCCATCGCTGAGGCTTTCGCGCATCCGCGCAGTTTGGATATGGACCTGGTTAACGCGCAGCAAGCCCGCCGCGTTCTTGACCGTTTGGTGGGTTACGGCGTCAGCCCGATTCTTTGGGCAAAGGTGCGAGGGGGTCTTTCCGCCGGGCGCGTGCAATCCGTTGCCTTGCGCTTGATTGTTGAGCGCGAACGTGAAATTGAGGCATTTATCCCGATGGAATATTGGGAGATTCACGCGGTTTTCTCCCCGGAAAACAGCCGCAAAAGCTACCACGCCAAACTGGTAAGAATTGACCAGGACGACTTTTTACTCCCGGATGAAGCATCCGCGCTTAAAACTGTGGAAGAGCTGCGGCAAGTTAGCTACACTTTGGACTCACTTAAGACAGCCCAACGCAATATTTATCCTTCCGCGCCTTTCATCACCAGCACTCTGCAGCAGGACGCATCTCGCAAGCTTGGTTTCCCCTCGCGAAAAACCATGCAAATAGCGCAACAGCTTTATGAGGGCATCGACATTGGCAACGGCGGGGAAACGGGCCTGATTACGTACATGCGCACGGATTCTGTACAGGTCGCTCCTCAGGCAGTTCAAGAAGCACGCGATTACATCCTCAGTAAGTACGGCGAGGCCTTTTTGCCTGAAAAACCGCCGTTTTATAAGACCCGGGCAGCTTCCGCGCAGGAAGCGCACGAAGCCGTCAGGCCGACCTCGGCGCTGCGGGAACCCGCCGCCATCAAAGCGCACCTTACAGCGGACCAATTCAAACTCTACAATCTTATCTGGCAGCGTTTTATTGCTTCCCAGATGAATCCCGCTGTGCTGGAAATTACTACCGCGGAAGTGGCAGGTAAAAACAGCGAACACCAGTACCTTTTCCGTGCGTCGCATACCCGAACGCTCTTTAAGGGTTACCGCGTCTTGTATCAGGATGCCCGCAATGAGGACCAACAAGATGAAGAGGAAGACGGCGAGCTGCCGATTGCGGATTTGTTCGAGGGACAAACTCAGAATCTTGAAGATTTGGAATATTCCCAACATTTCACCCAAGCGCCGCCGCGTTACAGTGAAGCTTCTCTGATTCAAGTGCTTGAAGTGAACAAAATCGGGCGCCCATCCACCTATTCACCGATTATCTCAACAATCCTGGCTCGCGGCTATGTAACCACGGAACAAAAGCGGCTTATTCCAACGGAAACCGGATTCATTGTCAACGATCTCGTTGTTGAATTCTTTCCCTCTGTGGTTGACATTGGCTTCACCTCAGAAATGGAAGAAAAACTGGATGAGATTGCCGATGGGAAAATGGATTGGGTCGAGGTGATGAGGGCGTTTTACGAGCCTTTCGAAGTGAGTTTAAATCACGCGCGCGAAAATATGCCTGAAAACAAGATTGGACCTGAAAAACTGGGCAGGCCTTGCCCGCTGTGCGGCAGTGAGTTGGTGATGCGCAATGGAAAATTTGGGAAATTTGTCAGCTGCAGCGCTTTCCCGACTTGCCGCTATACCGAAAACCACCTGGAAAAAATCGGCGTAAGCTGCCCCACCTGTAAGGAAGGGGACGTGGTACGCAAACGCACGCGCAAGGGACGCATATTCTTCGGCTGTTCTCGCTACCCAGAGTGTGACTTTACCTCCTGGGATGAACCGCTAAAGCAAAGCTGCCCGCAGTGCGGTGGGGTATTGGTCGCGAAGAATAAACACCATGCCCGCTGTCTATCCTGCGCGGAGATTTTCACGCTGGAATCACTAAATACCCAGAGCTCCTGAATTGGTATAAATCCTGCACCTTTAGCAATAGAGCATTCTTATAACTGTGAGGTGCAGGAAAATGGAAAATATCATCGGCTTAATCAAAGAAAAGCTGAGTGTACCCAAAAACCTGGCGATTGCCGCCGGAGTCGCGGGTATTCTACTTGGTTTACTGATCGGTTGGGTACTTCTACCGGTCCAGTGGACTGATACCAACGCGGAAACTATGCGCGCCGATTTAAGGCAGGATTATCTGCGCATGGCGATTACCAATTACAACCTGACCTTTGACGAGGCCAAAGCCCGGCAGCTTTATCAGGAATTGGGGAACAACGCTGGTGTCACCCTGACTGAAGTTCAATCCAATCCTCAATTTCTAAATGCTGACCAAATTAACCGCTTTATCACCGCAGTTCAGGCGGAGCCCGCTAACATTCAGACCCCTGATGAAAATCCGGAACAAGCTCCAACGCTACCCGGAACCGATAAGGCAAATAGCCCTCTGAAACTTGGGTTGATCCTTTTGGGTTTGCTAGTGATTGGAGCAATCGGCGTGTACATTTTCTATCTGCGCCCCAGAATAAAACCCGCCGGCGCTGCACTGCCACAAGCACGGCCAGCAGCAGTTCCCCAGGCGGTTCCCAGGTCGTCGAATGCAACTGCTCAGACGCAAGGTGTTTCCACGAATGGAAGGTCAAACACGACTCCTACGACGGTGCAAAGCGCGGCCCCCGTATACGATACTCCAGTTTACACGCGTCCCAATGGGAAGAACACACAAACCCTGGAAAAACCTGTCGCGCAGTTTATGAGCACCTATATGTTCGGCGATGATCTCTACGACGAATCTTTCACATTTGACGCGCCAAACGGTGAGTTTTTAGGCGAATGCGGCGTGAGCGTATCCGACATTATAGGTGTTGGTGAACCCAAGAAAGTCACGGCTTTTGAGGTTTGGTTGTTCGATAAAAACGATATCCAAACCGTGACCAAAGTAATGATGAGCGAGCACGTTTTCAATGATCCTGTACTCCGCCAACGCCTTGAAATGAAAGGTGAACCAATTCTGGCTGAAGCCGGGAAACTATTCGACCTGCGCACCGCCAGCCTGAGAATGGAAGCCCGGATTGTAGAGCTTACTTATGGCGATTTGCCGCTGCCACCGCAGAGTTATTTCCAACGCGCGACAATTGAACTCGCGGTTTATCGGATTTAGCGTCCATTAACAAAAAAAGCTGAGGACCGCCTCAGCTTTTTTGATTCTTTAGACCGTCAGTCAATCCTGATGATTGTGAATTCAATTGCTCCGCCTGGAGTTTCAACTTTAACCTTATCTCCTGGGCGTTTGTTCAGGAGCGCTGATCCAATGGGGGACTCGTAAGATATCTTGCCGAGCAGAGTGTTGACCTCGCTGATTCCGACCAGTTCAAAGACCTCTTCTGGTTCACCGTCTTCTTGCACGGTCACCTTGTGGCCGATTTGAACCGTGTCGTTTTCAATATTAACCTGGTCTACTACCTCAGCGTTGGCGAGAATGGTCTCAATTTCCAGAATTCTTCCTTCCAAAAAGCCCTGGTCTTCTTTGGCTGTGATGTAATCCGCGTTTTCGGAAAGGTCACCCATTTCAATCGCGCTTTTCAGGCGGCGAGAAATTCCCATGCGGCGTGGTCCCTTGAGTTCCGCCAGTTCCTCTTCTAACTTTAGTTTTCCTGATTTTGTGATGATTAATTGATTCTTCATTTTGGCGTAGTTCTGCTTCCTAAGGTAATACGTCCGCGTCAAACAGACGTTTATATTCATCGATCGCAAAGCGGTCTGTCATCCCGGCGATGTAGTCACAAATGGTTCTTTCCAGTCCCCGCTCTGGCGCTAATTCCTGAACGCCGGCAGGGAGGGTGGCGGGGGTCTTTTGGTAAATCCCAAAAAGCTCTGTGATGATTTTTTCTGCTTTGGCAGACATGCGCACCACACGATAGTGCCTGTAGAGATTAGCATAAAGAAAATCTTTCAACTCACGGTTGCGCCGGTACATATCCTCGCTAAAGCCGACCACATTATAAGGCAGTTTTTGGACTTCCAGCGCGGATTTGACATTACTCTTGCGTAAATATCGATCAATTGACTGAAGCAAATCTGTAACTTCAAAGTTAATAAGCCGGCGAATGATTTGGTGGCGAGAGAGCTCATCCAAAGATTCCGTTTTCCGTCTGCCAATGCTCTCGTTGACAATCTCCCAGATTGCGATTCCGTCCAACTGCGTGGGGGTAATCATTCCGGAGCGCAGGCCGTCATCCAAGTCATGCGAGGTATAAGCAAGTTCATCCGCCACATTTGCGATTTGGGCTTCCAGGTGGCCGCGCAGCTCTGGAGCGTAATCCTTGGCGTCCGCGATGTCATAATCAGTTTCGTGCTTGACCATGCCCTCGACGACCTCCCAGCTCAGATTTAAGCCGGGATAATCCGGATAACGGTTCTCCAGCGTCGTGACAATGCGCACTGAATGCTGGTTGTGGTTGAAACCTCCGTAGTCACGCATCAAGCGTGCCAAAGCGGCCTCACCGGAATGCCCAAATGGCGGATGACCGAGGTCGTGCGCCAGGCAAATGGTTTCAACCAGGTCCTCATTCGCTCCCAACGAGCGAGCGACAGACCGTCCAATCTGAGCTACTTCCAACGAGTGTGTCAGGCGGGTGCGGTAATAATCGCCTTCGTGGTTGATAAAAACTTGCGTCTTATATTCCAGACGTCGGAAGGCAGTAGTGTGCAAAACGCGCTCGCGGTCGCGCTGAAATCTGGTGCGAAAATCTGCTTCTTCTTCCGGATAAACACGCCCCTTGGAGTCCTTGCTGTGTACGGCGTAAGGAGCCAGGGTCTGATTCTCGTATTCTTCCAGCTGTTGGCGAGTGTAAATCATAAATCACAATCCATTTCTGCGAAAAAGCGCTTCATAATGGCACCATTATAGTGGTCATCGGAGAAAAATGCCGCTGGGTTTCTATACAATGCGCCCATCAGCCTATTCGGGTCCCAACAGCCTCCCCAGCCAATACCTTGGTCAGGTTTTGTGGGTTTCTGCCCGAAAATATCACGGCGCTTAAACCCGGGAGAGCCGCGCACAGTTTTTGCATTAAAAGAACTTTGCTCAACATTCCCCCGGTTACATCCAGGCTGGCTGAGCCCTGAAGGTAGGCGCCTGGTTCTGCATCCTTGCTGATGAATCCCAGTGGTTCCTGATTGATCGGGTAGTCGCCGTAGACTGCCTCCTCCTCGCCAACCAAAAAAATCCTGGAAGGGTGCAGCGCGAGCGCGAGATGAAAAAACAAGTCTTCCGTGGAAAGGATGGTTCCGCCGATCACGGAATCGGTCACCACGTCCCCATAAACCACAGGGATGAGTCCATGCGTGAGCGCGCTTGAGATCGGTGCGAGATTCCAACTCTGGATCGCGTGATTGTTCGTCACCACCGAAGCAGACGGCGGAAAAGAGAGCACAGGCAAGTCAGCTTGCTGGCAAGCATTAAGCACAATCTGATTTAGCCGGCGCGCGCTAGCCCAAACAGCCTGGTATCCCAGCCAGTCGGACGCGCTATAGACGCCGTCACGCGTACCCGCTTGCTTTGCCGCGTGGTGCCCGAAGGAACCTGAACCATGGCCCAACACAAACCTGAGCTCTGAATGCAGTTTTCTAAACCGAGCAATTTCCTGAAGAAGGCTTGATAAAGTAGCAATATCTGGCGTTTCGGCGCGGTCTTTATTCGTGATGAGCGACCCACCAAGCTTGATGAAAATTAAATCCGCCTCAAGCCCTGCATCAGCCATCTGAATGCGCTCCCTTTAGCACGGTATGGTAGACATGCGGAGCGCCTGCTTCAAGCAACGCTGCACGGACTTGGTCGATATTTTCGGGTCGGACTAAGGCAAGCAAATGCCCACCCATGCCGCCGCCGGTCAGCTTGGCACCTCCCGCGCCTGCTGCGCGCGCTGCCATAATCAGAGTATCCAGTTCCGGGCAGGATAAATTAAGCAGGGACAAAAGTTCCTGATTGGCGTTCAATGCTGCTCCTAATGCAGCGTAATCTCCCTGTGTCAGCGCGCGCGCTCCTTCAAGCGTCAGCTGCCCGATATCGTGGATGACCGCGCCAATTTCAAGCGGATTCCTGGCGTAGTCCTGGGCAAGCTGACTGACAGTGAGCGCGGTCGCTTTCTTGATTCCGCTGTCGGCAACCAGAAAATGCCAGTCCGAGCAAGGGTTGATTACCTCAAATCCACGCAATTTTTCGAAGAGAATAGGCTGCTCATAGACCACAACCGTGTTGTCGATGCCGGATGGCGTGCCATGCATCAAAGTTTCAGATTCGAACGCTAACGCGTTTAAACGCTCCGGAGCAAGCGGATGACCAAGAAACGCGGAAAACGCGCGCATGACAGCCACCGCAAGCGCGGCGCTTGCCCCCAGGCCTGCGGCTATGGGTATCTCCGTTGAAAGGTTCAATTTGCAGGTGGGGATGCGCTCGATACCAAGCTCGGAGAGCACCAATAAGAGCGCGTTACGGATTAGGTTATTATCCGGCAGGCTGGACCATTCCTGGTCCAGATCCAGCTCGCGCGCAAAGATGTGTATCCGACCTGCTGGAACGCCAATCCAGGCTTCCACGGCCGCTCGGGCTCGCAGCGCGGAGAAGGGAATTGCCAGCGCGAGTTCGCCGTACACAACTGCGTGTTCCCCCAATAGGATTAATTTAGCGCAAGCGTTAGCTGAGACAGCCGGCATAGGGTCTCCTTAGAAAAACAAATAAAGCACAACCACTACAGATAGAGCCCAAAGGCCGACAGTGATTTTCAAAGGCAGATCCTGCAAAAGTACTTCTTCTGGTGAGGACGCCCAGCTGCTATTCTGTAGTATGACCATATAACGGAAGATGCCGTACAAAACGAACGGGATAGTGAACATCATCATCGTGTTTGTACCATCCGGGTGAGAGGAAAAGGTGTAGAGGCAGTAGGTGATCAGAATTCCGCTCAACACAACCACCAGCAGGTTGTTTAACAGTGGAATTGTGTATCCATCAAGCACTGCGCGGTGTTCGCCCGCTTGGTTTTCCAAAAGCTTGATCTCAGATAATCGCTTTCCAAAGCCGAGATAAAGCGCGAGCAGCGTGGTGAGCACGAACAGCCATGGAGAAAAGTAGTTCACCTTAATAACCATCACGCCAGCAGCGACTCTCAGCACAAAGCCAAGCGCGATGACCATCACATCAATCAGAATGAGTTTTTTCAGCCACTTGGAGTAAGAAAGCATCAACCCGGTATAGACCAGGCAGATGATGCCAAATTCGATTGAAAGCGCAAAGGCCGTGGGGAATGTGAACAATGAAAGCACCAAAGCCAGTAATCGCGCGCTGTTCAGGCTTAATCTACCGCTGGCAATGGGTCGGTTCTTTTTCTGTGGATGCAAACGATCAGCTTCAACATCCAAAATATCGTTTATAGTATAGGTGAGGCCGGATACCAGACAAAAGAGGATGACTGCTGCCGCAACGCGCAGCAGTGGTTCCAACTGCAGAAGCTGCCTGTCGAAGACTAAGCCGGCAAAAATAACCAGGTTCTTAATCCATTGTCTTGGGCGCAGTGTTTCGAGATAAGCTCTCACGCGAATTATCTTATCACAAACCAAAGGCAGGCACCCGAGGAAGCTTACTCATAAGAGCGGATAGAATAAGAGCATGAAGAAGATTCGACTTGATCAACACCTGGTAAATCTTCGTCTCGCCGAGACCCGCGGCAGGGCTCAACGCGCGATTGAGGAAGGGCTTATCAAGGTGAATGGCTCAATCGTCTCCAAGTCATCCCAGCTTGTTCAAACGGATTGCGCTGTGGTTCTAATGGCGCAGCCCGAATTTGTTTCACGAGCAGGGGCCAAGTTAAAAGCAGCGCTTGATAGCTTTAAAATCAGTCCACTGGCCAAAATATGCGCTGATGTCGGCGCGTCAACCGGCGGCTTTACAGACTGTCTGCTGCAGCGCGGCGCAAGCAAGGTTTACGCGATTGACGTGGGGCAGGATGAACTGCATTCCAGCCTGCGAAATCACCCGCTTGTAATCGTGATGGACCGTACGAACGCCCGCCAACTCCATAAATTGCCCGAAACTCCTAATTTGGTGACAATCGATGTTTCCTTTATATCACTTGATTTTATTCTGCCCGCAGTCAGACAGTGGTTCGAGGAAAAACCTGGCGAAGTGATCGCGTTGGTGAAACCTCAGTTTGAGGCTGGCCGGGAAGAAGTCAAGAAACACAAAGGGGTAATCCGGGATCAAGCTGTTCACGCGCAGGTGCTGCGTCAGGTAATTACACACGCGCAGCTAACCGGTTTTATCCCCGCGGGATTAATTCCCTCACCCATCACCGGTTCCGATGGCAATACTGAATTTTTGCTATGGCTGCGGTTCGGTTGCGACGAGAAAAGCTTTGACATCAACGAGGCAATCCTGCGACTAATCCCCCCTGAAGCTGACTGAAGAAATCGATTATACTCAATGCGCTTATGGAAAAGATTCGCAATTTTTGCATCATCGCGCATGTTGATCACGGCAAGTCCACATTAGCTGACCGTATGCTTCAGCTTACCGGCACCATTTCGGATCGGGATATGACCGAGCAAGTGCTGGATTCCATGGATTTGGAGCGGGAAAAGGGCGTCACAATCAAAGCCTCAGCCGTGCGTATGATTTATCATGCGAAAGACAATCAGGATTACGAATTCAACCTGATTGATACCCCCGGCCACGTGGATTTCAATTACGAAGTAAGTCGCGCGCTCTACGCTTGCGAAGGCGCTATCCTGGTTGTTGACGCCACCCAGGGCATCGAAGCGCAAACCCTTGCCAACCTTTACCTTGCGTTGGACGCAAATCTGGTGATTATCCCGGTCATTAACAAAATTGACCTTCCCAGCGCGCAAGTAGAAGCAGTAAAGAAGGATTTAGATATCCTGTTGGGCGTTGCTGATGATGAAATCATCCCGATAAGCGCGAAAACCGGATTAAACGTAGACCTGGTTTTGGAGGCGATCGCGCAGAAAATCCCTCCTCCTACCCGGGCTGTGGATGCCCCTCTGCGCGCGTTGATATTTGACTCTCATTACGATTCCTATAAAGGTGTAATCGCGTACGTACGCGTTTTTGACGGCCATCTGACCAGTGGAGACAAGGTGATGATGATGGCTAATGGAATTAGGGTCCAGCCAGTCGAAATTGGCATTTTTTCACCCAGCCTCTTCCCGATTGATAAACTTGAAGCCGGTGATGTGGGATATGTAGCGACTGGACTGAAGACGGTTTCGGAATGCCGGGTGGGCGATACCATTACCAATGCGTTTAACCCGGCCGCAAGCGCGCTCCCTGGCTACCGCCAGGCGAAGCCGATGGTCTTTGCTGGGGTTTACCCGACGGAAGGGGAAGATTACCCCAATCTGCGGGAAGCGCTGGAGAAACTACAGCTGAATGACGCGTCTCTTGTTTATGAACCCGAGACAAGCGAGGCGTTAAACTTTGGTTTTCGCTGTGGTTTTTTGGGTTTATTTCACATGGAAATCATCCAGGAGCGGCTCGAGAGGGAATACTACCTGGATGTAGTCTTTACCGCGCCTTCGGTAGAGTATGAGGTGATGTTAACCAATGGGAACGTCGCGATTATCGATTCACCAGCCGACCTTCCGGATGAGAGCATGGTGACCGAAATTCGCGAACCTTGGATGGAACTAAACATCTTTTCGCCCACCGAGTACTACGGCGTGGTAATGGACCTTGTTCGGCGCAAGCGCGGCATCTATGTTTCTGAGGAATATCCCTCTAGCAACCGCGTCCAACTGAATTTTGAAATCCCACTTTCAGAAATTATTGTGGATTTTTTTGACCTGCTTAAATCCGGCACGCGCGGTTACGCTTCCATGGATTACCAGTTTTTGGAATATCGCGCCGGAAACCTGGTCAAACTGGAGTTCCTTTTAAATGAGGAAAAAGTGGACGCGCTGACAGCGATTGTTCACAAGGATGACGCTTACCACAAGGGGCAGGCACTGGTCAGCAAGCTCAAGGAAATAATCCCGCAGCAACTTTTTGTAATTCCGATTCAGGCCTATTCGCAAGGTCGTGTGATTTCACGCGCGAATGTGAAGGCTTTGCGGAAAGACGTTTTGGCAAAATGTTATGGTGGCGACATCACACGCAAGAAAAAACTTCTGGAAAAGCAGAAAAAAGGCAAAAAGCGCATGAAGATGGTCGGGAGCGTCGAAATCCCGCAGGAAGCCTTCATGGCTATCCTAAAATTGGAGAACTGATGCGCCAACAAAATCTAGGCTCTCGTCCGGCGAATATTTTGCGCTGGCTGCTGCCGCTGCTTGTTACCGCCGCGGCGGTGTATTTTATTGGCAGGCAGATAGATTTCTCCCAGGTTGGCAGCGCTTTTTCCCGTGTATCTATTCAGAACTTAATCCTTGTTATCGCGCTTTTCCTCTTGTGCCTTGTGCTGCGTGTCATTTGCTGGTTCTTCCTGCTGGAGGGGAAGTTCACATTTTGGGAGACCTTCTTTGGAATGAACGCCGGCTACTTGCTTAACAATGTCCTTCCGCTTAAGTTGGGGGAATTTGGGCGCGCCGCGCTGCTGGCGGGTAAAGGCAAATCGGGTTTCCTGCCGGTTTTTGCCAGTATCGTCACTGAGAGGGTGCTGGACTTTTTCCTGGCGGCGGTATTCTTCCTGGTCAGCCTGCCTTTAGTTGTCACCAACACGTCTGTCAGGACGCTCGCAATTGTCATCCTGGTACTGACAGTGCTGGGAATGGCTGCCGCCGCGCTTGCCGCCAGGTATAAGGAGCGCATCTCAGCCTATTTCAAGGCGCGTTGGATTGACAAGCCGCGTTTGCTTGCCTTGCTTCCGCGCGCGCTAAGCTTTTTAGAAGGTTTTACAATACTCTTGCGGCCGGGACGTTTTTTTGCGGCGCTGTTCCTCCTGGCAGCCAGCTGGGCTTCTGCCATGCTCGAAGTATGGGTCCTGGCGCGGGCCTTAATTCCGCAAAGCCAGTGGTGGTGGGGAGTCTTTGTGACATCGGGCAGCGCTTTCGCGAACGCTTTGCCTACAGCGCCGGCTAGCATGGGCGTATACGAAGCCGCCAATGTGGCGGCGTTTAGCGTGTTGGGTGTGGATCAATCCACCGCGTTGGTGATTGCGTTAATCTTGCATGCAGTCCAGTTCTTGATCACCAGCCTATTGGGGATGTTGGGAATTTACCTGCTGGGAGACAGCCTCGGCAATCTGAGCAAAAAGGCTTTGCTCTGGAAACACCAGCAGGAGGAAATTGAATGAAACTCCTCATCGCTTCCACCTACTTTACGCCTTATTCTTCCGGCTTATCTGTCTATGCTCATCGGCTGGCAAAAGGCCTGGCAGCGTTGGGACATGAAGTGGTTGTGTTGACCTCCCAATATCAGAAGGAATTGCCATCGGAAGAAACCATGGAAGGATTCCGGGTTATCAGGGTGCCAGTTCGAGGGCGAATATCCAAAGGGGTGCTAATGCCTGGCCTGTTAAAGGCTGGGCATAAATGGATTACTTGGGCGGACGCGGTAAATTTACATCTCCCACAATTTGAATCTCTTCTGTTCGCCATCGAAGCGAAATTGCATCAAAAACCACTCTTAGTAACTTACCACTGCGATCTGCAAATACAAGGCAATTCGATAAATCGCTTGGCTGGTTGGGTGACGCAAACATTAGGCGCCTGGGTTCTAAAAATGGCAGACAGCATCGTTCAAAATTCGCTGGATTACGCAGAAAATTCGCGCTGGCTGAAGCCGCACATAGAAAAAACCCGGGAAGTTCCTATCCCCGTGGAATTAATAAAAGCAGACGCGGCGCATGTACGAGAGTTAAAGAACCGCTTTGGAATCAATCCTGAGGACCGAGTGTTGGGATTGGCCGGCAGAGTAGCCGCCGAAAAGGGTTATGAGTACCTTATCGAAGCACTGCCGTTGGTGCTCCAGCGTTTTCCAACCGCGCGCGTGATTCACGCGGGAACTTGGAAAGGCGTGGTAGGGGAAGAACAATACCAGGCGCGCATTGAAGATTTATCCCGCAATCTGGGTGACCGATGGCGTTCCCTCGGTTATCTCAGCGACGAAGATTTCCGGGCTTTTCTTGGCGCTTGCGATTTGTTGGTTTTCTCCAGCCTCAATAGCACTGAGTCTTTTGGCATCGTTCAGATTGAAGCAATGCTGCAAGGCACGCCGGTTGTGGCTTCGGATTTGCCGGGCGTGCGGCAGCCTGTGCTCAAGACCGGTTTCGGACGTTTAGTTCCCCCACGCGATTCAGCGCAGCTTGCAGAGGCGATTTGTTCTGTGCTGAAAGAAGGCAGACACGCGCACCCCTCGCCAAAAGCGTACCTTTCGCGTTTCAGCGGCCGAGAGACCGCGCTCTTGTATCACGCGATTCTGGAGACACTAAGGCATGCTTAGAGAGCTCTCCTCCCAACAATTAGATGATATTTGTTGGAAGCACCTTTCCACACTGCCATACTTTCGTGGAATGCTTCGGGCTGTTGAACACAGTCTGTACGCGCGTTTTGAGCTCCCCACACCCATATTGGATATCGGCGCGGGAGATGGCAACTTTGCCGAAGCGCTCGGCACCGGCCCTGCAAGCGTGGGAATTGACCCTTGGTTTGCGCCTATGCACGAAGCCGCGAACTTGGGCATTTATTGGCTCTTGGTGCAGGCGCAGGGCTCGGCGCTGCCAGTTCGTAAGGATGGTTTTCCATGCGCGATTAGCAATTCGGTCTTGGAACACATTCCTGATGTGCAGCCGGTGCTGGATGAAATTTCGCGTACGCTTACAAAAGATGGGGTATTTCTATTTGCGGTCCCAAACCAACGCTTTAAGAGCGACCTGTGGGGCAGCTTGGTGCTGCGCAAGCTTGGTTTAAGAGAGGCGGCGATGGGATATTCAAAATTCTTTAACCGCATCGCAAGGCACCACAACCTGGATACCCCGGAGCATTGGATGGAGCGCCTGGCGCGCGCAGGTTTCCAAAAGGTGGAATACTGGAATTATTTCCCAGTCAAAGCGATGCGAATGCTTGAACGCGGACATCTGGCCGGCCTTCCCAATTTGCTTTGGAAGAAACTCTTCGGCAAATGGGTGCTCTTTCCCGATATTAGAAATCCTTTTTTGCGGGTTAAGCGCATGCGGAAGCTGCTGACCGACCCTTTTTGTGACGAAGGCACCTGCACCTTCTTTGTCGCGAGGAAAAACTGATGCGTTTTCTGCGAAAATGGGGCTACTATGCCTTGTCGCTGCTTGAAATGGGCTTTGGGTTCCGTGAGTGGGGCCAGCTGGCGCGTTTGTTCCTTAAAAAACCCACTAATAAGCCTGTTCTCCTACATCTGCGGAAAAATAATACCCGAATTATCGTCCGAAGCCGCATGGATGCCTGGTCAGTCAAAGAAACTTTTATCGACCGATTCTATGAACGTTACGGATCGGAAATTCAAATGGATTGGACCGTAGTGGATATAGGAGCGGCAATTGGAGAATTCACCATCTTTGCCGCGCAGAAGGCCGCGCGGGGGCAGATTGTGGCTTTTGAGCCGAACACTGAATCCTATGCTCTCTTAATAGAAAACTTAAGCTTGAACGGAATCGAGAACGCGCGGGCAATAAATGCCGGCGTTTGGAGCAAATCCGGCGCTATGTCCTTAATGATGGCGAATGATGAACCCCTGCAAGCACAAACGCAATTTACGGAAGATGTGTACGAACCGGGTGGTACCATTCCAGTTCTGACGCTCGAAAGTCTGATTGCACAATTCACTCCGCAAGGTATCGACCTTTTGAAATTGGACTGTGAAGGGGCAGAATATCCCATCCTGTTGACGGCTCCTCTAACAACACTTGCTTTGGTAGCACGGATTGTGATGGAATACCACGATCTCGACGAGGAGCAGAATCATCGGGTATTGGCGGACTATCTGCGGAAGCTTGGATATCAGGTGCGCCTTTTCTCGAATCCCGTACACGCTGAGATTGGCTACTTGTACGCGCACCGTGCTGAGAAAGTTGCCTGAAGCGCCTCTTCCGGACTAAAATACTGACCAACTGGAATAATCTCATTTCTTGAAGCGTTCTCTGCCTAAAATGGAAAACCGACCAAGCTCTGACGAAAAAGAAATCACAATTCTTGAATACCTGAAAACTCTGCTGACTCAAAAGAATCAGCTGTCACAAGCTGATTCTGAAACGACTAGCTCAGCAAATCCCGCTTTCGAGCTACTCCCTAATGAACAAATCGACTCTTTAGCAAAACGCTTTCCCTGGTTCACAGTCGGCGCGGCTGCGCTAGGGCTGGCAGCGCAAGTGTTCGCTAACGGTCGCATGGCCTTATTCAGCTTGGTTTTCTATCTCGTCGCAGGCGGAAGCTTGTATTTTGGTTTTCGCGGTCACGAATGGGTGCTCCCCCTGCGCCTAAAAACAGAAGGAAACTGGCGTTTTTTTACGGGGAGAACCTGGCTGATTATTCCTGGCCTGGTTTTTGCTGCCAGCGCGTTCCTGTTATTTAGCTCTCAACGCTTTACTTTGTTCTCCACTGTACTATGGACAGCGGGAATTATCTGCACGATGGCTGGGCTGTGGAACAAACCAGAAACACGTAAGTTCGCGCGCGCGTCTATTATGGAAAGATTACAGCACTTGCTTCGCGAGGATCGAGCCTGGCTTTTCGCCTTTGCGTTTGTGGTTATTGTTGTGGTCTGGTTTTCGTTTACGCGCCTCAAACAAGTCCCTCCAGAATTGGTAAGCGGACAAGTAGACCACATTTACACGGTCCGGGATGTATTGCTGGGGAACGCGGCGCTAACTAACTCCCGGAATTTGGTCAGCGAACCGCTGCAGTATCTTTGGAGCTCGCTGCTCTTGTCATTGGCCGGCAACCCACCGGCCTTCGCGAGTCTCAAATTGGGGTACGCTCTGGCAAATCTGGCGGCATTGTATTTTGTATACCGGCTTGGCGCTGAGGTGTTTGACCGATGGGTAGGTTTAGTCGCCGCTTTTTTACTGGGGATATCGTTCTGGCAGATAATTCAGACCCGCGCGTTGCTTGGTTCAGGTCTGGTGCTGCCGCTCGGCTGCGCCGCCCTCAGCTTCTTGTTTAGTGGTCTGCAAAAACAACGAGCTAACGATTTACTGCTCTCAGCGCTTTTTTCCGGCTTGGGGCTGCTGACGAACAAGCTTTTCCTGATATTTCCGCTCGCGGCGCTTAGCGTCTCCCTGCTTTGGTACCTTTTTAACAGAGAGACAGGAAAAAATGGGGTATTCTGGACCCACATATTACAGGCGATGGTGGTCAGCGCGGTTGTGATTGTCCCGCTTTTGCGTTCAATTGTCCTTGATCCCCGGGCATATCTCGCGCCGATCTTGTCGCGGATTTCGGGTTATGAAGTTACTTTGAAAACTTCACCCCTGCCCATTTTTCTCTCAAACCTTTGGAGCGCGCTCGGGATAGCCAATTGGTCCAACCGCAGCAGCTGGGTCGATGGCTTAACACTGAGACCCGCATTAGACCTGGTATCCGCAGCTTTCTTTGTGTTGGGCATATGCGCGGTGATATTCACGATGCGAAAGTCAATCGACTGGCGTATACCCGCGCTGCTGGTTCTTTTCCCGATTTTGCTCTTGCCAAGCGCATTATCAATGGCTTTCCCTATGGAAAACCCGTCCCTCAGCCGCGCGTTCGGCGCGCTGGTGCCAAGCATCATCCTATCTGCGGCCGGGCTTCGGGCGCTTGGTTCAGCTTTATTTCGTCCCTCTCCAGCCCCGCAAAAGCTTGGTCAAAAATTAATCTTTGTAGGCTTATTAATTTCCATTACCGTAGGCTTGAATTACCAGGCGGCCTTTGTTGATTACCCATCCACTTACCGACAGAATGCCTGGAATAGCTCGGAAATGGCGAAAGTGATCAAGCAGGTTGAACAAAACACCGGTTTTCTTCAAAATGCCTGGGTAGTGGGTTATCCTTATTGGGTGGATGCGAGGGCTGTGGCGCTGGAAGCGGACCGTGCTGACCAGGTTCTGGCGCTAATGCCAGAACATCTGGAACAAACCATCAACGTCCTTGGATTCAAATTGTTCTTGATTCATCCGCTGGATACCAGCACAATCGAAAAGCTGCAGCAGTTATATCCAACTGGAACTTTCGCGATGTTCGCCTCGTCAATCGCGGAAAAGGATTTTCTTATTTTTCAGGTAGAGCCTTAACGCTATGCTCAATGCCAACCAAACTCAAATCCATAAAGCGCGAAAGCGGCGCAACTTTGATTGGAAAGCTCTAATCACAGTATTTCTGCTGCTTTCAATCCTCTGCGCCGGGGCGTATTTTCGCATGATTGGCGTGGATTGGGATGAGGGGCGGCATTTGCATCCGGATGAGCGTTTCCTTTCGATGGTGCTGAACAGCATGACGCCAGTAAAAAGCCTCGGGGAGTTTTTTAATACCGAGACTTCAACGCTTAATCCCGGCAATGTGGGTTATGACTTTTTCGTCTATGGCACGCTGCCGCTCTTCATTGTTCGTTATGTTGGCGAGTGGGTTGGGCAGGTTGGTTACGATCCAATCACTATTGTCGGTCGGCAGCTTTCCGCGCTGGCTGATATTTTCACGATACTGCTGGTTTTTCTTATCGCCACCCGCTTGATGAACCAAAAAGCCGGATTACTGGCAGCGGCTTTTTACGCCTTCGCCGTGCTGCCAATTCAACAATCGCATTTTATGACGGTTGACACCTTTACCAATACCTTCGGCATGCTGACCGTGTTCCTGGGTGTTGTGATTCTCACCAAACCCCTTCCGGCAGTCCCAGCAGGGCAATCTGAGCGCAATAAAACGCGCTTCAAAGAATGGTTCCCATACGCGGCGTTCGGACTTGCCCTTGGAATGGCAGCGGCTTCCAAGATAAACGCAGCGGCGCTCGCGCTGCTGCTGCCGGCTGTGGAAGTTGTACGATTTGTGAAGCACGAGCCCGAGCTACGGGAAACCTACGGCAAATTCAGTTTCAAAATGATGCTGCTGGCAGCTTTCATTACGATTATCAGCTTCCGCGTTTTCCAACCTTACGCTTTTTCAGGTAGCAGCTTCTTTACGCTCGGGCTTAACCGGGAGTGGCTGGGCGGCCTGAGCAGTTTGCGGCAACAAAGCACCGGCAATGTGGATTTCCCCCCGGCATTGCAGTGGGCGCGCAGATCTGTGGGTTTTTCTCTCTATAATCTCACTTTTTGGGGTCTTGGCTTGCCTTTGGGCATCACCTCGCTGGCTGGTTTGGTTGGCATGGGTTGGGTCGGTTTCAAGCAGCGCCAACACAAGCTTTTGCCGGTATGGGGCTGGACGCTTTTTTACCTGCTGTGGCAGCTGACCGCGTGGGTCAAGGCCATGCGTTATCTGCTTTTGATTTATCCTCTTCTGGCGGTAATTGCTGCCTGGGGTATTCTCAGTCTGTGGCAATCCACCAAAGACCTGCGTGTTAAGCGCTTGTATTTACCCGTCAAAACTCTGCGATACATTGGCACGGGTTTGGCGCTTGTCACGATTTTGGGCACCGCGGTATGGGCTTATGCTTTCACCCGCATTTACACGCGGCCACATACACGCGTTGCCGCGACCGAATGGATCTATGAAACCATTCCTGGACCAGTGAATTTGATTACGCTTGGCGTGGATGGTGAAGAACTTCAACAAGCGCCGTACCGCAGTGGTGACGTCTTAGCTGGCGCGCAGACCAAGCCATTCTTGTTCAGAAGTTGGTCAGATGGCGTTTTGGAATCATTTACGGTTCCCACCGCGCAGTACTTGAGCGCTCAGACTGTATTTAACCGTTTCACTGTAACGGTGACGCGCGCGGGAAGCCTGGGAACTCCGCTCTCACTGCCTGTCCTTTCAAGCGGGACAGCTTCAACGGGTTCCGCTGCGGGTGTGGGTGCCCTTGAGTTCAAGTTTGAGCCGCCGATTCCTGTCACAGAAGGCGTCGATTATGTAATCACTCTGGCACAGACAGATGCGAATTCACAGGTATTCCTTAGTGGAGTCCCAAAGGTCGCAATCCGGGCACAATCAGGCCGAGTAATAGCGCAATCTCTCAACAAAATCGTCGAGGTAATTACCCCCGCGCACTCCTACAGCATGGATATCAGCGTCTTGACGCCTGGCGAGATTAGCGCGGTGGAACTGCCATTTCTGCTGGACCTCAGCCAGAACTACTCCGAAAAGACGCTGAAAGTCACGCTTAGAGCGACTGGCGAAGCAGAGAACGGACCCGTTAGCGGCGAAATCACCGGGAAGTTTGTGGATTTTGGCAGCGGAAAGGGCGGCAGCGCGCGTATTGAGCTGGAAAAGCCGCTCTCTATCAGCGCACCACAGATTGTAAATTTTTCCTTGGAGATAAGCGCGGGTGAGGGCGCGTTGATTGTTTCATCCGTGGCTCCGGTCCACGAATCCTCCTGGGATGACGCGCTGCCAGTCTCAAAAGCAGGTTATGTGCCATACAGCGACAACGGTGGCATATTCCGTGGGGACTTGAATCTAGAACTTTATTGGCCGGATAACGCAGAAAAACGAGAGCGTTTCATTGACTTGCTCCAACAAGGTGATTACCTCTTCATCAGTTCCAACCGACAATGGGGAACAACCACCAGGGTGCCTGAACGCTACCCGCTTACCAGCTTCTATTATCGCAGCCTGCTCGGCTGCCCTGAGAATATCGACCTGGTGAGCTGCTATAACCAAGCTGAACCCGGAATGTACACAGGGACCCTGGGGTTTGACCTGGTGAAAACAGTCACTTCGTACCCAAACTTAGGAAGCCTCGCGTTCAACGACCAATTCGCGGAAGAGGCCTTCTCAGTTTATGACCATCCCAAAGTCTTGATTTTTAAGAAAAACGCGGACTTTGACCCTCAGAAGTTGAGGAGTGCTTTTGAGAGCGTGGACCTTAGCTACGTTGTCAATCTGACACCCAGGCAAGCTGACAGTTTTGATACCAGCATATCCAAAGCCAATAACTTGATGCTCTCCGAGGAAGCCTTAGCCTTGCAGCGCGAAGGTGGAACCTGGAGCGAGCTTTTTGACCGTCTTGCAAGCATTAACACAAGTCAGACCGCAGCTGTTATCGTTTTTTACTTGTTCAGCTTTGGATTAGGTCTTTTTGTTTATCCGATAATCCGATTGGCGCTTCCCGGACTGGCGGACAAAGGTTACGCTTTTGCCAGATTAGCGGGTTTTCTTCTTATTGCATATTTTGCTTTCATTCTGGGGTCCAGCGGTTTCGCGGTCACCAAAGGATTAATTGCGGGTATCTGTGTCGTTATTGCCTTAGCTGGTTTGCTTGCAGCTTTCCTTGACCGGCAATCCTTGATAAAAGAATTGCGTGAAAACTGGAAAAACTACCTGGTCATTGAGCTGCTTGCATTAATCGCATTCCTCTTTTTCCTTTGGGTGCGATACAACAATCCTGACCTTTGGCATCCTTATAAGGGCGGCGAAAAGCCCATGGACTTTTCGTATTTCAACGCCGTCATCAAGAGTTCCAGCTTCCCGGCGTATGACCCCTGGTACGCGGGGGGATACATCAATTATTACTACTACGGTTTTGTTATCTTGGGCATGCCGGTCAAGCTTCTAGGCATCATACCTTCAGTGGCTTACAATATCATCCTGCCGCTGTGGTATTCCTTGCTGGTGATTGGAGCGTACAGCATTGGTTGGAATATCACCCGGGCAATACTTGCCGCGCGGGAGGGAGAGACCTCACCTGAACTGGGAAAGCTGCTGGGGAAACCTTTCGCGGCAGGTCTTTGCACCGCGCTGCTGCTGGCATTCGTCGGCAACCTGGGTACGGTCAAACTGCTCGTTCAAACGCTGCGCACCATGGGCGCGGCAGGCGCCTCAGTAGAAGGCGCTTTGGTGATTGACAAAACTATCTGGTTGTTCAAAGGATTAGGCCTTTTGTTTAAGGGTGCGCCAATGCCGCTTTACCCGGGGGACTGGTATTGGTTCCCAAGCCGCGTGATCCCGGGTGATCCAATTACAGAATTTCCATATTTCACCTTTATTTATGCGGACTTGCACGCGCACTTAATCGCCTTGCCCATCGCGGTATTCGCGGTTGCCTGGGGGCTCTCCGCGCTTCTTTCTAAAGCTCGTTTGGGTGAGCACCGGTCAGGTAAGTGGGTCCGCGCAGCGCTCAGCTTTTTCATCGGCGCCCTGGTGATTGGCGCGCTAAAACCCACAAACACCTGGGATTACTATACGTTTCTGATTCTCAACCTTTGCGTTCTGGGTTATGTTGGTTGGCGATACCTGAAAGTGAATGGTTTGGACACAAAAGAATGGTTGGCAAGACTCTTGCCAGCAGCCGCGATGATCATCGCATTAACCGCGCTGAGCATGTTGCTTTACTCGCCCTTTAATCGTTTATTTCACCCAGGCTACAACCAAATCGGTCTATGGACTGGCGACCGCACGCCGCTTTCCTCTTATTTCACTCATTGGGGTTTGCTCTTGTTCATCGTCGTGTTTTGGTATGCCTGGGAAAGCTACCAATGGTTGGCCGCCACGCCACTTTCCGCCTTGAAACGGCTTGAACCGCATAAAAACCAGTTGAAAATTGTGGCGTTATTCCTTGCGGGGCTTTTGATTTTCCTTTTAGTTCTCAAAGTGAGCGTAGCTCTTATCGTTCTGCCTTTGTGTTTATGGTCTCTCATCCTGCTCCTTAAAAGCGGCCAAAGCGACATCAAGAAACTGATGTTCTTTATGGTCGCGACCGCATTGCTGGAAACACTGGTCGTGGAGATGGTGTACCTGGTTGGTGATATCGGTCGCATGAATGTGGTTTTCAAACTTTACATGCAAGCCTGGCTGCTGCTCGCGCTAACCGCTGGCAGCGCATTAATATTGCTTTGGACGAGCCAGCACAAGTGGACTCTGCGCACACAGCTGTTCTTTCAGCTTCCGCTAATACTGCTTATCAGCGGAGCCCTGCTTTTCCCGCTGCTGGGAACAATGGACAAAATGAAAGACCGCATGAACGCGCAGGCTCCAAAAACTCTGGATGGAATGCGGTATATGAGCAGTTCCAGTTATTACGACATGGGCGTAGAAATGCCCCTGGAAGATGATTACCACACCATACGGTGGATGCAGGATAATATCAGTGGGTCTCCTGTCATCGTGGAGGCGCAAGCTTACGAGTATCGCTGGGGCAATCGATATACAATTTACACGGGGCTGCCAGGAGTGGTCGGGTGGAATTACCATCAACGTCAGCAAAGGGCAATCCTTCAAAATAACGCGGTTCAGAATCGCGTGGATGAAGTCAATAAGTTTTATCTGACAGACGACCTTGTCTACGTAAAGGAATTTTTGGATAGGTACCAGGTTAGTTACATCGTAGTAGGAAGACTGGAAAAAGCCTTTTATCCTGGCAGCGGACTGGCAAAATTTGAGAAACTAGCCGGTGTTCTCTGGGATCAGGTTTTTCAGTATGACAGCACGCTGGTTTACAAGGTGAGGTGAGCTTGATTGACTTCCTGAAGTGGTATGCGCTAGCGTTGGTGATTTCCTGGCTTAATTTGCCATTAACCTACCGGCTGTTTAAATCACTGCCAAGCCGCGGTTTCGCGCTTAGTCGTCCGCTTGGGCTGCTTTTGTGGGGTTACTTATTTTGGCTGCTAACTTCCCTTAAGCTATTAAATAATGATCTGGCAGGCCAACTTGCCGCGCTGTTTTTGCTTGGCGCGCTGAACATTGCTTTGCTTGGCCGTGGTACTTTGAAGGAATTGGAGACCTGGATTCGGGAGAAGCGGAAGTTGATCATTTCCGTGGAATTGCTGTTCTTCTTTGGCTTCGTGCTGTGGTCATTTGTGCGCGCGGCCAACCCTGCGATTCTTGGCACGGAAAAACCGATGGAGATGGCATTCATTAACGCGATTTTGCGATCCCCTAGCTTTCCTCCCAATGATCCGTGGCTTTCGGGTTACGCGATATCCTACTATTACTTCGGTTATGTTCTGGCGGCAATGCTGATTCGCGTGACCGGAACTCTGGCTGGCGTCGGTTACAACCTGGTGGCTGCCATGTGGTTCGCGCTTACTGCGGGCGCCGCATACGGGCTGCTTTTCGATTTGCTTTCGGTCAGCGCAAAGGACCATGGAGAGAAGTCTTCATGGATTCTTACAGCCAGTTTTCTCGCGCCCGCGCTGTTGTTAATTGTTTCCAACTGGCACGGATTCCTGGATGTTCTTCACGCGCGCGGTTTATTTTTTACGACCCAGACAGACGGCAGCGTAAGTTCCGCTTTTTGGGATTGGCTAAAGCTCAAGGAGATTAGCGGAGTCAACCCGGATAACTCCTGGTTCCCGCTGCGTTGGGGTGGAGTGCAGTGGTGGGGTGCCAGCCGTGTGCTCCAGGATTTTCAATTGAACGGCAACGCGTTGGAAGTCATTGATGAGTTCCCGTTTTTTTCGTATCTATTATCTGACATTCATCCACATGTGCTTGGAATGCCTTTTGTGCTGGCAGCTGTCAGCCAGGCGCTCAACGCAATTATGGGTGGTTGGGAAGGACGAACGCGCGTCTGGCGCTGGGAGATTCCATGGTCCCTTCCAGAGATTCTCCTGGCAATCCTTACGCTTGGCGGGATTGCCTTTCTGAATACCTGGGATTTCCCCTTCTACCTGGCGCTGATCGCCGCGGCCCTGGTTTTTCGGCGTTGGCTGATAAGCGGTTGGAGCATAAAACGAATTGGGGAATTCTTATTAATTTGCGTTGGGCTGGCTGTCCCTGCCATCCTGGCCTATTTCCCATTTTATGTAAGTTTTGCTTCCCAGGCTGGGGGCATTCTTCCCAGTCTGGCCTTTTTTACACCGGGCAAATATCTGTGGATTATGTTCGGGCCGCTCTTGGTTCCCATTTTTTGTGGCCTGGTTTGGCTGTTGAAGCGAAAAAAAGAACGTTTAAGCCACGGCAGGGCATTTTGGATTAGCTTATCGCTTTTTGCGCTTCTTTTTGCCTTTTCTTGGACGATATCCTTTATCGCGTTGCGTTTGCCTGAATTGGGACAGCTCTTTTTATCCCTTCAAGGCGCCGCCGTCGGGCAAAACCCTTTAGTGGCAGCCCTTATCGCCCGTCTGAAAGCTCCTGGCACAGGAATAACCCTGTTTCTGCTATTGTTTTTAAGTTTGACAGCGCTTATTCGACCTAAAGCTGGTCAGGATTTTGAAATTGAAAATCAACACCAGAGGCTGGCAAAAATTGGCAGCTTGGCAGATGTTTTTGTCATCCTCATGGTGATTTTTGGCACGCTGCTGGTCTTGGCGCCCGAATTTATCTACTTGCGCGACCAGTTTGGGACGCGGATGAATACGATTTTCAAGTTCTATTTCCAGTCCTGGATTCTGTGGTCTGTCGCGGGTGCCTACTTTAGCGCGCGGCTGATGGAAAGGCTTGGCTTGGCTAAGCTGCGGAGTAAGGTTTTTCCTGCGATGATGCTATTGCTGGGTCTGGCGGCAATTTTCTTGGGACTTTATCGCGCAGACGCGGTCTTTTCCCGCTTCAATCAAAACCTGGGCGCCGTTGGCAGCGCTCCGCTCGATTACATCATCCTCGGTATTTTTGCTCTGGGGATAATCTGGATGGTAATTGAGCTTATCAGCCGGCGACCGGCGGCTGCCCTGGCTGTTTTGTGCATCTGTGGTTTTGCTGCAGGCCTGGTTTATCCAGTAGTTTCCACCTGGAACAAGCTTGGGGGCAGCGCGTCATTTGGACTATTGACCTTGGACGGCAGCAGCTATTACCGCGATTTTTGGCCAGACCAAATGCAGGCAGTCGATTGGCTCAAACAACAGCCATTGGGCGTGATGGTCGAGGCTGTGTCTGATACAGGCGGCAGCTATACCACCTACGCGTCTGTCTCAACCTTCTCAGGCATGCCTACCGTCTTGGGTTGGATTGGACATGTGGCGCAGTGGCGCGGAGGCTACACCGAAATGGGCAGCCGCCAGGATGATATTCGCGCGCTCTACAGCACGACTGATTGGGAGGAAGCCAGAGCAATTCTCAACAAGTATAATATTGCCTATGTTTATATCGGAGAGCTTGAAGCGCGGACCTATACCTTGGATGAAGCCAAGTTTGCTGAGAATCTCAGACTGGGATTTGATTCAGCAAATGTCCGTGTGTACATCTACGCGCCTGGGAAGTAAGCATGCCTGACTGGAACTCTGATAAGATGCCAGCACGCTGGTTTAAGGACGAACATGTGATAGTTCTGACGCTATTCGTGTTGGGCTTTTTGCTGAGAATTACTAATCTGAGCGCTGTTCCCTTCAATTCCACAGAGGCGCTGAATGCGCTTGACGCGCTGTCGGTGTCACGTTTCAGTTCCATGAGAACAGCAGCCAGCCCAATCTATCAAAGCCTTAGCGCCATCAATTTTTATTTATTTCGGGCTACCCCCTTTTTCGCTCGTTTTTGGCCAGCTTTGGCTGGCTCCAGCCTGGCACTTGTACCGCTGTTGTGGCGAAAAAAATTAGGCTCACTCAACACGCTCTTACTAGCTGGCGCGCTTGCGTTTGATCCAGTTCTGGTGACACTATCCAGACAAGCAGATGGCGCGATTTTTACGGTTGTTGGTCTGATTTGGGCGCTGACCTTTTTCCGTGAACGCAAGCCACTAGGATTTGGGATATTGCTCGCGGTGGCCTGGTTAAGCGGCCCTTGGTTTTGGATAACCGGAGGAGTAAGCATACTTGGCGTGGGTCTTTACGCGCTGAGCCAAACACGGGGAGGGATGGAAACAATCGCTGCGTCCTGTCCATTTCGGACAAAAAATTTTCGAAACGCAGCCGCGCTGAGCTTTTTTGTCAGCATTGTTGTTCTTTCAACGGGTTTTTTCCTGAATCCAGCAGGAATCAGTGGGGCGGCGGGCGGGCTGGCGCGTTTTTGGTCTTCTACCCGTGGCACGGCGCAATTGGCACCAACAGCCGCGTTATTCAGGCTGATTGCGTATAGCATACCGGTCATCATGCTCGCAATTCCTGCCGTGCTCTCAGCATGGAGAGAAAAAAGCAAGTTAGAGCAGGTAGTGAGCCTTTTAGCTGGGCTTACGCTTATTGCCATACTACTTTTCAGACGGCAAGGAGCTGCGGGATTTGCGCTGTTGCATGTCTTGTTATGGTTTCTGGCCATAGACACGCTTCAAAAACAAATCCAATTAGTGCCTGAACACAAAAACATCACCTTGGGAGCATTTATCCTGGCTGCAGCGATTTGTGGATATCTGGCATTAAGTCTTAGGAATTTGGTAAATCCGGTTCAAACTGGTTATACCTTTGGTCAGAGCGCGATTGCTTTTATTTTGGGTCTGCTATTATTGTTGCTCGTGTTTGTTCTTATCATGCTGGGTTGGTCTTTGACTACAGCCCGCAAAGGCATCCTTAGCGCGGTGATGCTGGGGATGATGGCCTTCCTCTTCAGCCTGAGCTTTCTCTCACTAGAGACGAGCAATCCTTATCCTGCTCTGGTCTGGTCAGATTCAACATTGTGGGTGAGCGCTGGAACACAGCAATCACTCTTGCGAGAAATCGAAAAGCTTGGCAAACTGGAACCTCAGATTACCCGCGTAGCAATCACGGATCCCGAGCTGGAAAGCCTAAGCTGGGAGTTTCGGGATTATCAAAACGTCGCTATCAGTGCTGCTCTGCCAGAAAGTTCTGCGCCTGGTATTATCCTATCAAACATCACCAACCCACAAAACACCGCGGATAGCTATCGTGGAGTTCAATTATCCAACCCAGGCAAGGTTCCGTGGGGTAAGTTATCGCCGACTGAGTTATTACGAAGCGCAATCAGGAGGAAACTGCCTGTGGAAAATATTGAGTATATCCTTTGGATCCGTCAGGATCTGATGACAGGAGCCCTACCATAATGGAGACGAACGATTTGACTGCGCGACCGCCCCAAATTATCGCGATTGACGGCCCAGCCGCCAGTGGAAAAACAACAGTTGGCGTTGAACTGGCAAAAGAGTTAGGTTTCCTGTGCCTGGACACGGGCATCATGTATCGCGCGACGACCTGGCAGGCTCTGACGGATGGACTTGATCCTGAGGATGAGGCGGCAATTACGAGGCTCGCGGAATCCATTGAAATCGATGTTCTGCCTGGGAGCGTCGACGATGGACGTGCTTTTGATGTGCTAATCAATCATCAGGATCACACCTGGGATATCAGAAAGCCTGATGTTAATCAGCATGTTTCGCTCATCTCTTCTTATCCTGGCGTTCGAAATGCCATGACTTTGCAACAGCGCAAAATCGCCGCACGGGGGAAGATTGTTATGCTTGGCAGAGATATCGGGACAGTGGTTCTGCCGGATGCTGACCTGAAGATTTATCTGGATGCGTCGCTGAGGGTGCGGGCAAAACGGCGGTACGAGGAAGAAAAAGCACGTGGGAACGCTATAACTTACCAAAGCGTGGTTGTCTCATTGAGACGTCGGGATAAGATTGATTCCTCACGCAAATTTGCCCCTTTAAAAATTGCTGATGACGCGTTGGTGATTAATACAGACGCGCTTAGCGTAGTTCAGGTGGTTGAAAAAATAAAAGCGCTTATCGCTGCAAGAAAATCATCTTTGGAATAACTCTACTCTTCTGAAGCTTATTGGAAGGGGGAGGTGCTATAATTAATTCGGGCTATGACCGGATTATTTCTCTTCAAGACGCTCTACTTAGCGCGCGAACTAAACTCGGCGCAGCGCTTGCCAATCTGGATCCTGACAGGCATTCTTGCGGTCGGAATCTGTTTTGGTATCTGGACGAGTCTCAAATTACCACTGTATCTGCATAAAAAAGAAATCCGTTGGCTGGCCCTGACAGCGATTTTGCTGCTACCTTGCAGTTACTTCGCGCGGATTACTCCTTTTCAAGGTGCCATTCTCAATCCGGACGGGGGCCTGATACCGGGAATTACTTTCCTTCTTGGTCTCATTCCAGCCTTCGCGGCGTTAGGATTCGCGGGTCTGCTGCCTGCTGTCGCATTAGCTGCCGCCGCGGGCTTGTCGCAGTGGCTTTTTTTCGGACAGGATTTCATCGCGCTGCTGCAATATCTCATCCTGATTGTTCTTTTCAGCAGCTTCGTTCGGAGAACGGATCTTAGCGGCAGCGGGCAAAGCGCGCAGCAACCAATCCTTAGCGCTCTGCTGGCGTTCGTTTTCGCGCTGCCGCTGATCTTCATTATTCGTCTGGTTATCTCCCTCAGCTTTGGACAAAATGACTTGATGCTCATTATGGAGCAGTTTCTGTTGGCGAGCGTGCTTTTACTGCCGTCAGTCCTGGCAGCAGGATTGTGCGCGCAAATGCTGCAGCGCTGGTATGCCAGCGAGTGGAATCCAATGGATTACTTGCGCGAATGGGAAACCCGCAGCCCAATTAAACAAACCATTGTGCAACTTGAGCGTCTGACCTTGGGTCGGTATGATCACAGCATAAGTTTTGCGATTCACAGCTCGAGCGAAGCGAAATTGGCTAAAGCTTTGGAAGACTTACGGGAGAATTTGCGCTTACGCAACGATACACAATCCCGATTGCTCTCACTCGACCCCTCTCATTATTCTCGGGAAGGGTATGACCTGGTGCTGTCATCCATTTTGCGCGCGGCATTAGGCCGAGACGCATCGACCGCCCGGCTGGTGTTGCTTAGCCCTGGCAGCGCTGACCAACAGTCTGAGATGCGGCTGCGTTTGGGGCAGGGCGACCAAACCCGGGTTTATGCTTATCTGGACGCGATGATACTTGATAAATTGGGCAGTCAGGACCAGTTAATCCTGAGCGACCTGAAGGTGGACCAGTACTTTGGGCTCTCATCTGGGATGCCCTATCCACAGTCCATTGCCGCGTTGCGATTAAAAAACGAAGATATCACTCAGGGAATTCTATGGGTAGGTTTCGAACAAAATCACTGGTTTTCGCAGGAAGATATCCGGTTTTATCAACAGCTGGCATACCGTGCCTCTGCGGTCTTGATCGCCAAAGAACAGTACGCGCGGCTGCAGAATGAAAAAGCTGTGCTCTCAGCTGTTCTTGAATCACTGCCGGAGCCTGTGATTGTTCTTGATAGCGCTGAAAACATCATCCTTGGGAATTCCAGCGGCTGGCAGCTGTTAGAGCATAATGGGCAGCATGCGGACAAGTCAACCCAATTGCAAAAAGCGCTGCCTGCTGTGGCTGAGGCAAAAGCAGATATTGGCGATTCCGCGGTTACTTTCCTAACTCAGATTAAAAATCTGGAGTATGAAGTCATGTCGCTGCCCCTCAATCCAATCAGCGGCCTGAGCGGTAGACTGTTAATTTTTAACAACACAACTGCCCAGAAGCGTTTGAACGCGCAAAAGAACGAATTTGTCACCAACATCAGCCATGATTTACGCTCGCCGCTTTCACGCATGCGCGGTTATATTAATTTGCTCGAAAACATTGGAAACCTGAGCGAAGAGCAGCAGAAATTTATCGACCGCATCAAGATGAGCATTGAAAATATGTCCAGGCTTGTCAGTAAGGTGCTCAGCATCGAACTGTTGGATTCTGGTGAATTTGTAAAAGTAACCAGCTTTGACGTAAAGGAAATGATTGAAGAAGCGCTTGCGTTACTAGAGTTGCAAGCAACGCAGCGAAAAGTGGCTATCAAAACGGATTTTTCAGCGATTAAGAATCCGCGTATTAACGCCGACCGACTTTTATTGCACCAAGCGGTATTTAATCTCGTTGAAAATGCTTTAAAATACAGCCCGATTGGGGGTGAGGTGGCGGTGCGTGCCTCAAAAGATAATGCCAGGCTGATAATCTCGGTGCAGGATCACGGCAAAGGAATTGCTCCACTGGATCAACCCAAGCTTTTCACGCGTTTCTTTCATGTTGGCGAAAATGATAACCCTGAAAACTACGGACAAGGGTTGGGGCTTGCCATTGCAAAATCGGTGGCAGAGAAACATGGTGGTACAATAAGTGTCCAAAGCCAATTAGGCGAAGGCAGCACTTTCACTATCGAAATCCCTGTCAGGAAGGGATAAGGCACTGAAAAATCAACGGGGGAAGGCCGTAATTTGCTTGACAGCAGGGATTATTTCTTAGTATAATAATAATTTGCATGATATAACCTAACACACGAAAAATGCAGAATCTGGGAAAAAAACTCTCAGTTTCTTTTTCGTGTTGATACCTTCTCTCACGACATGGAGGCGCGCGTGGAAAATAATCAAATGAAAGCACTTCGCATCAACCTTGCTTCCCCAGAAAAAATCCGAGGATGGTCATACGGAGAAGTCCTTAAACCGGAGACGATTAACTATCGCCGACTGCGCCCGGAAAAGGACGGCCTGTTTTGCGAAGCGATCTTTGGCCCGACCAGAGATTACCAATGCTATTGCGGAAAATATAAAAACAAAAAATACCAAAACGTTGTTTGTGATAAATGCGGCGTTGAAGTCACCAAAGCGAGCGTCCGACGCGAACGCATGGGTCACATCGAGCTGGCCGCGCCCGTCGCGCATATCTGGTACACACGTAGGGTTCCTTCTCACCTGGGATTGCTGCTTGACATTTCCCGGAGAAATCTTGATCGGGTTCTATACTTCGCGCAGTATATTGTGACCTATGTCGATGAAGATGCCCGTCAGAAGGCTTTAAAACGACTCGAAGACGAAATCAGTCTGTCAGAACGGGAACTGATCGAGAAAGTAAACGGACAGATTGCTGAAGCAAAGAAACAACGCGACCGTCAGCTGAGAGAGCTGGATGGCGGCATGGAAGCCATCAATAACGAATACGACGAGAAAATCGCCAGCTTGTTCGAACCTGTAATTGCGGAAGGACAGCGAGTGGAACGCGAACTGACAGAAAAAGTCGGTAAAGCTGTTCGCAAACCTATCGTCTTTGCTTTGGACAATTTCGAAAAAGTTTTGGTCGAAGCGAACGAAGAAGTCAGCTCCAAGCATGTTTCCCGCGTTCAGAAGATTGTCAAGGAACGCATGGAAGAACTTGAGAAAGATTTGCGGAATGAGAAGCAAATCAAACTTGAGGAAGTAAAACTTCAAAAAGAGGCTATTCGCGCCGAAGCTGAAATAGTCATGGAAGGTATCCGGGCTCAGCTTGAGGACCAGGAAGCTGTTACCAAGACTGAGAACGCAAAACAACGCGATGAGCTATACGAACTGCAGCCCTTCACTTTCCTGAGCGAAGCCCGCTATCGCGAGCTGAAATCCCGCTGGGGGCAGGTTTTTAAGGCCGATATGGGCGCGGAAGCGTTCCATGATATTTTGCACCGCCTGGATTTGAACGCGCTGGCTGAGGAACTTTGGCAGGAAGTACGCACAACACGCAGCAAGCAAAAGCGCAAGAAAGCCACCAGCCGGCTGAAGGTAGTGGAAGCATTCCGCCGTTCTTCCAACCTCCCCGAGTGGATGATCCTGACAGTTCTGCCTGTTATTCCACCTGATCTGCGCCCGATGGTGCAGTTGGACGGTGGTAGATTTGCTACCTCCGACCTGAACGACCTGTACCGCCGCGTTATCAACCGCAACAACCGCCTCAAGCGTCTGTTAGAGCTTGGTGCGCCGGATGTTATTGTCCGCAATGAGAAACGCATGCTGCAGGAAGCGGTTGATTCCTTGATTGACAATTCCCAGAGAGGCCGGATGTTGTCCAGACGGGGACGCCGCGAACTGCGTTCCCTGAGCGACATGCTCAAGGGCAAGAAAGGCCGTTTCCGCCGCAACTTGCTTGGTAAGCGCGTGGATTATTCCGGGCGTTCGGTAATCGTGGTTGGTCCCAACCTCAAACTTTCTCAGTGCGGTCTGCCCAAAACGATGGCGCTTGAACTTTACAAACCATTCGTCATTGCCGGTTTGGTAGAAGAACACAAATACGCCCATAACCTTAAAGGCGCGAAGAAATTCATTGAGCGCAACAGACCAGAGGTGTGGGAGGTATTGGAGGAGGTTATTCAGCGCCGTCCAGTGCTGCTTAACCGTGCCCCGACCTTGCATAGATTAGGTATTCAGGCTTTTGAGCCGGTGCTGATTGAGGGCAGCGCTATCCAGTTGCACCCCTTGGTGACAACAGCTTTCAACGCGGACTTTGATGGCGACCAGATGGCCGTGCATGTGCCGCTATCGGAAAAAGCCGTGCTCGAAGCCCGTCAATACATGCTCGCCAGCAAGAACCTGCTCAAGCCCGCCAGCGGAGAGCCAATCATTTCCCCTGGGAAGGACATGGTTCTGGGCGTGTATTATCTAACGCAGGAGCCCAACAGGCCTGAAAAGGGTGACGGCAGGGCTTTTGCCAATATTGACGAAGTGATTCTGGCCTACCAGTTGGGACAGGTAAGCTTACACGCTCGCATCAAGTTGGCGGTGGACAGTTGGTACTCGAAGTCCAAGGACCGCCTCTCGGCGCCTGAGCATCGTATTGAGGACACAACAGTTGGCCGCGCGATTTTTAATGACATTCTGCCTGACCCAATTCGGTTTATGAACAAGACGCTGGATAAGGGCGGCATTCGCGATCTCATCGCTGAAATTCATGAAATCCTGAAGGATGAAGCTACTACAGACGTTGCTGACAAGATTAAGGATATTGGCTTCCGTTACGCGACTCAAAGCGGTTCCACGCTGGCAGTCGCGGATATCGAAGTTCCGCCAGAAAAATCGGACATCATCAAGGAAGCGCTTCTGAAAGTGGAAATTGCCCAAAAAGCTTACCGACGCGGTCTGCAGACTGAGGCTGAACAAAACCAGAACTTTATCAAGATCTGGCAGGACGCGACTGAAAATGTCGGTAAAGCGGTGAAAGCGCACCTGGACCCGAACGGCAATCTGGCCACTATGGCAAACTCGGGAGCCACCAAAGGCGGCTTCAGCCCGATTTCCCAGTTGGCTGGTATGCGCGGTCTGATGGCCGACCCATCCGGTCGCATCATTCCGATGCCTATCCGCTCCAACTTCTGCGAAGGTCTGACCGCGTTGGAATATTTTATTTCCACGCACGGCGCCCGAAAAGGTTTGGCTGATACCGCCTTGCGTACTGCTGACGCTGGTTATCTAACCCGCCGTCTGGTTGACGTCGCGCAGAATATGATCATCAACAATGAGGACTGCGGAACAGAAGAAGGCATTTATATCAATGCCGAAGACGACGTCGCAGGTCAAACTTTTGGTGAGCGCATTTATGGTCGCCTGCTGGCGGACCGCGTGGTTCATCCTGAAACTGGTGAGGTGATTGCTGAACGCAATGAAATCATTGACTACAAACTTCAACGCGATATCGTAACCGCCAATGTCCCGACTATCATGGTTCGCTCACCACTGACCTGCGAATTGCTGCATGGTGTGTGCGCGCGCTGTTACGGTATGGACCTGGCACGCGGAAAAATGGTCAACCTCGGCGCGGCAGTAGGTATCGTCGCGGCACAATCCATTGGCGAGCCAGGAACGCAGCTTACCTTGCGTACCTTCCACACCGGTGGTGTGGCCGCGGCCGGTGATATTACGACAGGCCTCCCGCGCGTGGAAGAATTATTTGAAGCCCGGGTAATGCCCAAGGGTGAGGCTGTCATCAGCCGCATCAAAGGTGTGGTACACCTGAGTCAGTCGCCAAAAAACCCTGAGCAGCGCATTGTTCGCGTGGACCACAGCGAGATGACCTCAGATAGTTATGAAATTCCCGAAGGTTGGAATGTAAAAGTTCAGGATGAAGGTGAAGTGTCTATTGGCGATGTAATCGCGACAATGGCCGACGCCAATATCACGGCGCAGCATGCGGGGCGTGTGCGAATCGAAGAAAATAATGTGATCATCTCCTACGAAAACCGTGAAACGGAAGAATATGACATTCCTCCAACCTCCCGCCTGACCGTAAAAGAAGGTCAGATTGTGGAAGGCGGCGAACCGCTTACTGAAGGCTCGTTGAATCCGCACACAATCCTGCACATCAAAGGTCGCGAAGCAACTGAGCTCTACCTGATGACGGAAATTCAGAAGGTTTACCGAACGCAAGGCCAGAACATCAACGACAAACACTTTGAAGTCATCATCCGCAAGATGTTGAATAAAGTGCAGATTACCCGTCCGGGTGACTCAGAGTATCTCCCCCAGGATTTGGTAGACAGGCTTGAACTGCGCAAAGTAAACGAAGACCTGATTGCCAGAGGACTGCGCCCGGCGCGTTTTGTCAATGTTTTGTTGGGCGTTTCCAAAGCTTCCCTGAATACCGACTCGTTCCTTTCGGCTTCTTCGTTCCAGCATACCATCAAGGTTTTAGCCGGTGCGGCAATTGCTTCCAAGGAAGATCAGCTCTTTGGTTTGAAAGAGAACGTAATCATCGGAAAGCTAATCCCGGCCGGTACAGGTTTCGATCCTCTTCGTTTCGCGGAGCAGGACGTGGAGCATCAGCCAGGGAAAGAGGATATCCAGGTTCAGCAGATGAACATCTTCATGGAAACTATTGGTGAAGAGGAACTTGGTCCTGATGATGAGTACCCTACTGTGGGGGATTACCCTGAAACGGACGACGAACCGGATTTTGACGAATCCGATATGGACGAAGATTAATTCGCCAGTTTGTGAGAGTACTGACCCGGAGCCTGAACCGCTCCGGGTCTTTTTATGCTATATTTATGCCGGATTGGTTTAGGACCGGAAATACACACAAGTGAGCCAGTATGGATTCAACCTCAATTAAAAAGATAAATATCAATACCGAAATGCAGCAGTCCTATCTGGACTATGCCATGAGCGTCATTGTGTCACGCGCTTTGCCCGACGCGCGCGATGGTCTGAAACCTGTGCAGCGCCGCATCCTTTACGCGATGTACGACATGGGGGTTCGCCCGGACCAACCGCACAAAAAATCAGCCAGAATCGTGGGTGAAGTCTTGGGAAAATATCATCCCCACGGTGACTCCGCGGTGTACGAAGCGATGGCGCGGATGGCTCAGGACTTCTCCGAACGCTATCCACTTGTAGATGGCCAGGGAAACTTCGGCAGCATTGATGGGGACCCGCCGGCGGCGATGCGTTACACCGAAGCCCGCCTTTCGGAAGCTGCGGTGGAAATCCTGAAACAATTCGATATGGATACCGTGGAATTCACAGAAAACTTCGACGGCTCGCTCGAGGAGCCGCTCGTGCTGCCTTCCGCGCTGCCGAACATGCTCGTGAATGGCGCCTCAGGCATCGCGGTTGGCATGGCTACCAACATTCCTCCTCATAACCTGGGAGAGGTAATCAACGCCTTAGTCCTGATGCTTGAGAATTGGGAAAAAATCGATGATATATCCACGGAAGAAATCATGCGCTTCATCAAGGGGCCGGATTTTCCGACTGGCGGCTTAATACTGCAAGAAGAGACAACCGACACGCTGGCGCAAATTTACGGAAGCGGAAACGGCGTGATCCAGATTCGGGCGCGAACCCGCCTTGAAGAGATGTCGCGCGGCAGGATGCGAATCATCGTGACTGAACTGCCGTATATGGTGAACAAATCCGCGCTGATAGAGAAAATCGCGGAAATTACGCGCGATGGAGTCCTTGAGGGCATCACCGACCTGCGGGATGAATCCGACCGGCAAGGCATGCGCATTGTCATTGACCTGAACAAAAACGCGGATCCTGAAAAAGTCCTCAGCGTGTTGTACAAAAAGACGGCCATGCACAGCACCTTCGCGATAAATATCCTGGCATTGGTGGATGGGAGCCCGCACAGATTGTCATTGAAACAAAGCCTGCGCGTCTTTGCTGAGCACCGCCTGGAAGTTATCCGCAGACGCAGTGAGTATGAGCTCAGGAAAAACGAAGAAAGACTTCATATTCTTGAGGCTTTGCGCGTAGCTATTAAAAATATTGATTTAGTCATTCAAATCATTCGGAAGTCGAAATCCGCGGAAGAAGCGCGACAGAACCTGATGAGCAAGCTCAATTTGGACGAGATTCAGGCAACCGCCATCCTGGATTTGCAGCTGCGCCGTTTGGCATCGCTCGAACGCCAGAAAATTGAGGATGAATACCAGCAGGTTAGCGAAACTATCAAGAATCTTAAAACCCTTTTGCGGTCTCCCCAGAAGATGCGCCAGGTGGAAATTGATGAGTTAAAAGCCCTTAAGGCAAAATATGCTGACCCTCGGCGAACGCAGATAATCCGTTTGGGAGAAGGAGAAAAGGTTTCCGAATTGCTTACGCAGACCGATGTGATGCCATTGGAGCATTTTTGGATTGAAGCCAGCGCGGACGGCATGCTTTCCCGCACGGATGGCGACAAGCCTAATCGGCTGGGAGGAGAAAATGCCCCCTGGAATATGCTGCGCGCAAATTCGCATCAGACGGTTTTTCTGGTCACAACGGAAGGGAAAGCCGCGGCTATCCATTCTCTGGCGATTCCTGTGCAGAAAAACGGTGAACAAGGCATACCAGCGCATAAATTATCCCCTCTTGTGGAAGAGGACGTTTTACAGGGTGTTTTTAGCGTTCCCATGGATCGCGAAAACCTATCCGAAGCTTTCGTGCTTTCAGTTTCCCGCCAGGGAATGGTAAAACGCTCCGCGCTGCAGGAACTGCCCGGCGCTTCAGCGAATAGTTTTGTGCTGACGAGAATTAACGACGAGGATGAGCTTTTCCAGGTGCTTCTGACCAACGGCAAGCAGGATATATTGTTGACCACGGCAAGCGGCATGAGCATCCGATTTAACGAGACTGAAATTCGCCCGATGGGATTGATTGCTGCTGGCGTAAATGGAATCAAATTAAAAGCAGGAGATTATGTCGTTGGGGCAAGTTTAGTCAATGAAAAAGACAGCGTCGCGCTCATAACCCGCAAAGGACTGGCCAAACGCGTTCCCGCGGCGGATTACCCACTTCAGGGTAGGTACGGCCAGGGTGTGATCAGCTGGAAACTGGCTAAGGACGACCAGATTGTAGTTCAAACGGCTGGCAAACTCTCCGACAAGGTCATCTGTCATTTCCGCAAATCAGCCAGCAAGGTTTTTGCGATTACCACAGCGGTAGAACGCACCCGCCTGGCAAATGGTCAGGCTGTTTTTAGCTTGAAAGCGGGCGACGAACTTATCGGGGCTACCGCGCTGGACGATCTTTCTGCTTATTGGGAGAGGCCTTGATAGCGATTAACTGACCGGGGTGCCAATCAGGTCAAGCTGATCAGCGATTTCCCGCATGGCGTGAATCACATTCGTGACGTGTTCCCACAGCTCAACGCCAAATTCCCGCGCGCCTTGCTCCATCATCTGCCGGTCGGTGCCTGCCGCGAAAGCTTTGTCTTTCCATTTCTTCTTCACCGAACTTGCTTCAAGATCAAGAAGCGAGCGTGAAGGGCGCACCAGGGCTACGGCTGTTATCAAACCGGTGATTTCATCACAAGCGAACAAGGCTCTCTTCAGCAGCGTTTCACGCGGGAGTCCGGTGTGGTCGGCGTGCGAAAGCACCGCGGCAATTATCTCTTCGGAGACGCCGGCTTCCCGCAGAAGTGGCGCGCCCGCCAGCGGATGCTCCTCAGCATTGGGGTGGATTTCCCAGTCAAAATCGTGCAGCAAGCCAGCCAAAGCCCATTCCTCTTCATTTTCGCCAAATTTTCGCGCGTAAAAACGCATCGCCGCCTCAACGCTGAGCATATGGCGAACCAGGCTCTCACTTTTGACATATTGATGGACAAGCAGCAGGGCGTTTTCGCGATTCATTTAGTCTCCGCTTAGGGAAAGATAAATTCAGGCTGCCCCAATATGGGCAGAGGTTTGGCCACGTAGATATCCCAGACAGCCGCGAGAGTCGCGAAAACCTCACGCACCTGCCAGAAAATGTAGCGAGCGCGCACGTAACGCGACTGCACCACTTCAACGCCGGTAATTTGTATGCCTAAACGATCACAAAGGAAGACCGCGCGCGGCATGTGATAGGGCTGCGTGGTGATGATGGCGGTTTGAATCCCAAATATTTCCCGCGCCCGATAACAGGTATCGTAGGTTCGTCTACCAGCATAATCCAGCACGATATCTTCATCCGGGACGCCTAAAGAGAGCGCGTACTGCCGCATGGACTCCGGCTCGTTGTAATAGACCGTACTGTTATCGCCGCTCATCAGGATTTTTTGGGCTTTCCCTGCCATATAAAGGTCGACCGCGGCGTGAACGCGGTCGCGCAGCGGCGCGGATGGCGTGCCGTCCGCGCTCAGACCCGCGCCCGGAACAATAACGACTGGCACCGAAGGCACCGTTGCGATAATCTCAGTTTTTCTGTCGGCGTAAAAAATCATCCCCAAGCGCAGAAAGCCCACCAGGAAAAAAACCACACTAAGGCAAACCAGGAGAATCCGTAAAAACTTCCGCATCTGCTTTTCCGAAATCTAAATCATGGAAGCAGGTTTGTCAGGCGCACAGTTTGAATCGCGAGTAAAGTTCGCAGCTCGTTATAGGCGTCATCCGGCAAAGGCTCCAACCTCGCAATCTCATAGGCGTTCAGCTCTGTCAATTGCGCTCTGCCGCTTTCTGACCTGCTCAATTCAAGCAAGTAGTTTGTTATTTGCGCGGCAAGAGGCAGTGGCAGTAGCGGACTGGCGGAAAAGTTCAGGTTTGGGATGATGGCGGGGGAAAGCCAGATGATGGGCACGCGATCGATGACATCAGGTAAATCCGCAATAACCTCTGAGGATGTGCGGGGATCGCTGGCGATCGCGTAGGTCGCTGTGAAATCACAAATGCCCTTGATATACACGCCGCGTATTCCCGCGCTGTAAGTTTTGGTTAAAACCGGGTTTTGGACTGAAACGCCGTTTTGCGCGAGATATCCCAGCGGAACCCAGTAGCCTGGGAGTGATTGTTGATTCGTAAGGCAGGGCGTCAGTCCGGAAAACTGCGAGAGCGCAGTCGCGGCAGGAGCTGTTGAAAGGTTGGAGCCGGCATCATAGTAGCGGGTGAAGTTGGCATCCTTGTGACCAAGGAACTGTATGCCGTAAGCTGTTACCCCTAAATGATTGCTGACTAATTGCGAGGTCAACAAAGCCTTTTCCGATGCCAGCATGTATTCTACTGGACCCAACCAGGCAAGCTGAACTTCCTGCTTCTGCAGCGCTGATTCCAGGCTGATGTAGTCCTCATACGTGCGGCCGGTCACGGAAAGTCCTAAAAAGCTGGAAAGCTGCGCGCAAAGATTATTGAGACTGCGCACCTGAGCGCTGTCCGGTTCCGCGCCAATGATGGCCATCACGATAGGATTTTGAGGGCTGCCCAAGGGCGCTGCTGTAGGCGTAAAAGTGGGCATGGGCGTGGAAGTGGAAAGGAATGGCGTTGGGGTGACGCCGGCTGGCAGCGCGGAAGGCCTCGCGGCGGGTTGAGCGGCGCACGCTGATGCCAGCGCGCAAATGCACGCTAAAAGTATCATTCGACCCCATAAATATTTCTGCACAACACGATTTTACCCTAATTGGCTTAACATGCACCCAGGCGGCGTAACATGTTAAAATAGAGCCAAAGAGCGCGGAGGCACCCATGAACATCGAAGTTGTCCGGATCCAAAAACCTGAAAATATCAACTTTATCCTCGGCCAATCGCATTTCATAAAGACAGTCGAGGATATCCATGAGGCTTTAGTCACCGCCGTTCCAGGCATTCATTTTGGGCTGGCTTTTTGTGAAGCATCAAACCCCCGTCTTATCCGCTGGTCCGGAAATGATGAAACAATGCTGCAACTTGCCCGGGACAATGCCCTGGCGGTCGGAGCAGGGCACAGTTTCATCCTTTTTCTAGCCGAGGGTTTTTACCCGGTCAATGTGCTGAATGCTGTCAAACAAGTGCCCGAGGTCTGCCGCGTTTTTTGCGCAACGGCCAACCCCACGGAAGTGATTATCGCGGTCACGGAACAAGGACGCGGGATCTTAGGCGTTATCGACGGTATGCCACCGCTTGGCATTGAAGGCGAAGAAGATATTGCCGCCCGAAAGAGTCTGCTGCGGCGCTTTGGTTATAAGTTATAAGATTTTGGAGCGTTATGGATATCCTTACAGCAATTCTTACCCGCAGGAGCGTGCGCCGCTTCACGCAGGAGCCAGTTTCTGCCGGCGACCTGGAAACCCTGCTGCGGGCTGGCATGCAAGCGCCTTCCGCGGATAACGGTCAGCCCTGGCATTTTATCGTGATGAACGAGCGGAAATTATTGGATACCATTCCAAGCATTCACCCTTGGGCTGAGATGATGAGAGAAGCCGCGCTTGGAATCCTGGTTTGTGGGCAAATTGCGCCGGGAGAAATGGGAGACTATTGGCAGCAAGATTGCGCGGCGGCAATAGAGAATATATTGTTAGCAGCCCACGGAATCGGTCTGGGAGCGGTTTGGTTGGGGATTTGCCCGGATTACAATCGAATGGCGGCTTTTGCCACCTTGGTCGGGTTGCCGTCAGATGTGCAGCCGTTAGGTCTGATTGCGGTTGGGCATCCTGCCCACGCGTACCAGCCCTCAGATCGTTACGATGAAGCCAAGGTTCGTTACAATCACTGGTAGTTTAGATAATTCCTCGCGCAAATAAGTTTAGGGCTGGCAGCGCTGATTGCAGGGCTCGCGCCCGGTGGCTGAGCTGGTTTTTGTCAAAATCATTCAGCTCCGCCATTGTTTTGTTCTGTCCCTCAAGCAGGAAGATAGGATCGTAACCAAAGCCGTTCTCACCTCGAAATTCCGGGATGATTTCTCCGGGGCACTCACCCCATGCGCGCAAGAGCTCGCCTGATATCCCGCAGACAAGCACCGCGCAAATAAAGCGCGCTTTCCACGGACGGGGATAGGCGCTTAACTGTTTCAGCAAATACTGGCAGCGGTCGTGGTCTGTCGCGGAGGGCAGCGGCGAAAAACGATGAGAATGGACGCCAGGGGCTCCACCCAGCGCTTGAACTTCTAACCCAGAGTCGTCGGCCAGGCTTGGGAGGCCTGTAGCGGCGGCGTAAGCTGAAGCTTTCAGGTAGGCATTGCCTGCATAGCTTTCGCTGTCCTCGACCACACTCAAGTTCAAGCCGAAATCCGCTGGGGTGCGCAGCCGCAGCGGGATATTCGCCAAAATAACTGAAACTTCTTTGATTTTTCCCGGGTTAGTGGTTGCGAGCAGCAAGTCTCTCATTCGTCAAAGCTTCTCCAAAGGTATGGTTGGGGGCATGTTATAATGCCAATATCACTTAGGAATTGTACTTTGCTAATGGAAAAACAACGTTACTCTCTGCGCGCGAATGTCGGCTTTTTCTTCAACAAACCGATTGGTTTCTCCAGGGATTTTCACGCAGAATTCCCCGAAATCTTTCTTGAACCGGATTTAAACGTCCTGAATATGAAAGTGGTTTACCGTTTTTCGCGCACGCGTGAAGGACTTTTGCTACAGACAGACCTCAGCGGCGATATCCAGGCGCAGTGCGTGCGCTGCCTGGCAGAAAGCAGCGTTCCGGTGTCCACAAAGTTTGAAGAGCTGTTCTACTTCCCCGAACGCACCCAGGAGGAATCCGACCAATTAATCCCAAGTGATGGTTATCTTGATTTAGCGGATATCTTCAGGGATTACATCTTGCTGGAAATCCCGATTAACCATCTTTGTAAACCGGATTGCAAGGGCGTTTGCGTAGAGTGCGGGCAGAACCTGAACCTGGCTGAGTGCGGACACACTGACAGTCGAATTATCCTTCCTGACGCTTAACAGTCATCAAACAATAAAGAACTAAATCTAATCCTATGAAGCGCTCTTTTCTTGGGCGCTTCTGTTTCATGATAGAATTTTCTCGCATTTCATCCGGAGGATGGACTATGACTGAAAATGTGCTTATTGCTGTTGCCTGGCCTTACGCGAACGCCGATATTCACGTCGGCAACCTGACTGGTTCCTATTTGCCAGCGGATATTTGCGCGCGCTATCACCGCATGCGCGGACGAAATGTGCTCATGGTCTCCGGTTCCGATTCGCACGGAACGCCTATCACGGTGACTGCTGACGCGCTCGGCACAACCCCACTCGAAGTTTACCGCGCGAACCATGCCAGGTTCCTCGAACTATTCCAAAAAATCGGTCTGACTTACGACCTTTTCACGAGCACGCATACCGAGAATCATTTTCACGTCTCACAGCTGGCTTTTACCACGCTCAGAGAAAACGGCTTTCTTTATACAGCGCGTGAGAAACAGTGGTTTTCCACCGCGCAGCAGCGCTTTTTGCCCGATCGCTATGTGGAAGGCACTTGCTACATTTGCGGGAATCCCGACGCGCGTTCGGATCAATGTGAGAAATGCGGGCATATGCTGGAACCAGAGCTGCTGCAAAATCCGCGCTCAAAAGTCGATGGCTCCACACCGGTATTGAAAGAGACCGAGCACTTTTATTTGGATTTATCCAGTCTCGAACCTGAGATTGTCGCGTTTTTGAAGGCGCGGGAATCGTATTGGCGTCCCAATGTGATCCGCCAGTCCTTAGGCCAAATCCTTGCGGATGGACTCAAAGGCAGACCAATCACCAGGGACCTGGATTGGGGTATTCCTGTGCCGCTGGAAGGCTGGCAAGGCAAATGCCTTTATGTTTGGTTTGAGGCAGTCATTGGATACCTTTCGGCCTCCATAGAGTGGTCCCAGCTTGCCGGCAATGCCAGCGCCTGGCGGGATTGGTGGGTTAACCCGGAAGCGAAAACTTTCTACTACATCGGCAAGGATAACATCCCTTTCCACGCGGTTATTTGGCCGGCGGAATTGATAGGCTTCCGGGAAGGCATAGACAGGTCTTACGGCGCAGAAACTCCGCAGGCGCTGGTACTCCCATTCGACGTGCCGGCTAACGAGTTTATGAATCTTGAGGGCCGGAAAATCAGCGGCAGCAAGAATTGGGCGGTCTGGGGGCTGGATTTCCTTCAGCGCTACGACCCGGACCCGCTGCGTTATTACCTGACGACCGCGATGCCCGAATCCAGGGATACCGACTGGGATTGGGAGGAGTTCTACCAGCGCAATAACAACGAACTGGTGGCCACATGGGGCAACCTGGTAAATCGGGTGCTTGCTTTCACCCACAAGCACTGGGAAGGCGTTATACCTCAGCCTGAGGTATTGCGGGAATCTGACCATGCACTTTTAGATACAATTCGCGCGGGATTTCAAAGCGTATCAGAGAAGATGGAGCGCGTTCAACTGCGCGACGCTTTAAGCGAAGTAATGAGCCTGGCGACCGAAGTAAACAAGTATCTGGATGTGCACGCGCCATGGTTTGAAATAAAAACAGATAAGTCCGAAGCGGCCAAATCTGTCTTTACAGCGATTCAAGCTATTGATTGGCTTAAACTGATGTTTGCCCCATTTATTCCTTTCACGTCCGAGGCATTACATCAGATTCTGGGCTACGAACAGCCGCTGTTTGGCAGTCAGGGCACCCGCAGCGTGGAGGATAAACTTGGCGAGCACATAATCCTGGAATATTTTTCCGAGGGTTCTGTGAGCGGAGTTGGAAATGACTTGTGGCAGCCTGCGCAGATTGCCGGTGGGAGGCCGTTCAATCCACCCAAGCCGCTGGTAAAGAAACTGGACCACAGCATTGTGGAAGAGGAACGCGCACGCCTGGGGCAGAAAGCCGCCTAATATGATAGCGGTGCCGCAGGAAAGCGGTCGAGGAACCAGGGCAGTAACTTCAAAAGCTTTGCCATGATTTCAGCTGCGCGTTCCCGCCACAGCTCTACATTTTGATAAGCCTCGGCCTTATCCTTGCCGACTAAATCACTAACGCCCCGCAGAACAAGCCAGGGCGTTTTGTTTTTTGCGGCGGTCCAGGCAAAAGAAGCTGATTCCCAGTCAGCGGCAGGAGCTTGGAAATTATCCACGAGCAGGTCAAAGTTTTGGGTCTGGATATCCTGGTCCGCGGAGACTATCCGGGCTTTCCGTACGCCGGGCGGCAGCGCTGCTGGCAGCCAGCTTAGGTCTGATTGGGTTCGGTAATGTTCTATTGCAGCCGAATAATCCGACATTCCTTCCACGATATCGTACAGCGCGGTTTCTTCCGCAAGCAGGATTTCGCCTACTTCTGCATGCCCTACCAACCCTCCGCAGGTGCCAAGGTTAAGGATTAGTTGGGGATGATAGCGGTCGATGAGATATTGACAGGACGCCGTGCTTGCAGTTTTCCCCCAACCCCCATGCGCGAACAGCACGGGGTGGCCCCCGAGATTCGCGGAGAACTTCTGCCCAAAGGGCGTCACTCCAACGTCCTGTGGTAGGAGGCATTCCAGAACGGGTTTCCATTCTGAATTTGCAGAAACAAGGACCACAAATGGGTAATTGGAGTTCATAAAGCAGTTTTTAGACGGTTTTTTTGCCCACAGAAGCCATGTAAATCACAAATTGCTGGCGTCCATCCAATCCTAACGCAGCGTTCACGGCTTCATCCTCAAAAGCTCCAATTGCGCAAACGCCACAGCCAATGCTTTCAGCTGCCAAATGGAGGTTCTGGCAAACATGCCCGGCGTCCAAAAATAAGTACCGGTATGCGCGCGCGCCATAGCGAAAACTGGTTCGGTAAGGCAGGGCTGTCCAGATAAAGTTGACAGCGGCGCTCAGAACCTGTGCCTGATTTCCCGTCGAAGCTCCGATCTGGTCCAGCAGTTCCGTTCCCAATACCAAAGGCAGCAGCGCGCGGCGGTGCGCGATAAAGTGATAGACGCCAGGCTCAAGGTCTTGCACGCGCCGGACAGCGAGCAAAGTTTCAAAAGGATGACGCGCGCCGGCTGATGGAGACGTACGCAGTGACATCCCTGTTTTTTCAGAAACCTTTTTTACGCCCTGCGTTAGCCACAACAGAAGGGATAATTCCTCCAGACTCAAAGCCGCGTCTTCATCGTAGCGGCGGACTGAACGGCGCTGTTCAATAACTTCTCTCAGATCCGCGTGTCCCAGATCGTTAATGGCTGGGTCAGGAAGCGCGACAAGCTCACACTCGGCGGGAGTTTCAGGCAGGTATTCCGGGAATGGCTGGCCTTGTTTTTCGGGTGTTGGACCCATGCGGCTGTAACAAGAGTTCAGGACGAATTCCGCGCCAACCTGGTCAAATTGCTGCATGGCCGTCTGCCTTAGAAACGAACCAGCGACAAAACCATGGCCAAGATGATGGTAAGCGCAAGAACGGCCATGACAATCCGTGATGTATTTGCTTGTGAATGTTTTTTTGCCATACTACTCCAATTGAGCTTTGATTTGATGGGCAAGCTCCAGACTGATGCCCTTGATGCCTGCGATTTCTTCCGGTTTAGCAGCCAGGATTGCTTCTATGGAGCCAAATCGCAAGATGAGCTCTTTGCGACGAGCCGGACCCAGCCCGGAAATTGTGTCCAGGCGGGACATCAAGCCGATTTTACCACGTCGATTGCGGTGAGCCGTGATCGCGAAACGATGCGCTTCGTCGCGAATGCGTTGGATAAGATAAAGACCCTGGGAGCGCTCTTCCAAGCGGACCGAGTCGCTCTGACCTGGCAAAAACAGCTCTTCTTCCTGCTTGGCAAGCCCGACAATTGCAAAACGGTCCTGCAAATCCTGTTCGTTGATGACCTTAAGCGCGCGGCCTAACTGACCTTTACCGCCGTCGACAATAAGCAGGTCTGGCAGGATGCTGAACGACAAGTCAGGAGTTTTGCCTGGCAGGTCCTTTTCCGCCTGGGCGCTGTGGTAGTGGCTGAAACGCCGGCGCAATACTTCTTCCATGGAAGCGAAGTCGTCCGGACCTTCAACATTGCGGATGTTGAAACGCCTATAGAGCTTCTTGTTGGCAACACCCTGTTCGAAAACCACCATGCTACCTACGCTTGCGGTGCCCATAGTGTTGGAGATGTCGTAGCATTCAATTCGGTTTGGGGGTTCGGGGAGTTTGAGGGCGGCTTGCAGCTCCGCGAGCGCCTGATGCTGACGGTCTTTGTCGGCCTTCCAGCGTGTTTCCAACGCTTTCAAAGTCTCGACCGCGTTTTCTGTCGCCATATCCACCAGGCTTTTGTTCTTGCCGCGCTTGGGTACCTGAATCTCGATTTTCTCACCGCTACGACGCGTATTAAGCCATTCCTTGATGATACGCGCTTCTTCCACTTCGGCAGGAAGGAGCACGCGGTTTGGAATGAACGCGGCCTGGGAGTAAAACTGCTTGATGAATTCCTTCAGGATGGCTTCATTTCTTTCATCCTCTGTGCCTTCCAGGATGAAATACTCACGGCCAATCAGTTTTCCGGAACGGACGAAGAAAATTTGGACGCAAGCTTCTCCGTTCATGCGAGCCAGCGCGATGATGTCAGTGTCCTTCTGATTATCTGAAATAATTTTTTGGCGTTCCACCACATGTTCAATGCTTTGAATCTGGTCGCGGAGAGCCGCAGCGCGCTCGTAATTCATTTCTTCGGAGGCGGCGAGCATCTCTTCTTGTAAGCGTTTCACAACCGGTTCTGTTCGGCCTTCCAGGAATTTGCTCAGGTCATCGATCATTTGGCGGTACGAAGCTTTATCTATCGCGCCGATACATGGGCCAGAGCAAAGTTTGATGTCGTAGTACAAACACGGCCGCGCGTCTTTCCCGGTAATTTCCCGGGCGCAGGTGAGGTAGGGGAAAATTTTTCTGAGGATGTCCAGCGTCTGGTGCACCGCCCACACCGAAGTGTATGGGCCGAAGTAGCGCGAGCCATCTTCAACCATCAAGCGGGTAATCGTCAGCTTGGGAAAATCATCTCCCCAATGGATTTTGATATAGGGATAACGCTTATCGTCCTTCAGGCGCACGTTGTAATAAGGACGGTGCTCCTTGATCAGGTTCATCTCAAGAATGAGAGCCTCGAGCTCTGAATTGACCACAATAATGTCAATATCCGCAATCTTTTTCACCATCTGCCTAGTCTTGAAGGCATGGTCAGCGGATTCGTGGAAGTAGGAACGCACGCGGCTTTTCAGGTTGATGGCTTTGCCTACATAGATGATCGTGCCCCCGGAGTCTTTCATCAGGTAGCAGCCGGGTTTATCAGGCAGAGTATTCAGGATGCCGGAGATGTGTTCAGAGATTTCCATGACAGGTCTATTTTAACTGAAATATTGAGGCCTGCTTTCGCGCCGTTCTGCGAGAAGGTATAATTCCCGCAGGGAGAACGAAATGACTATTCGCATTCTTTCGGAAACCATTGCTTCCCAAATTGCCGCGGGTGAAGTAGTTGAGCGACCTGCGTCCGCCGTCAAGGAGTTAATTGAAAACGCGATTGACGCCTCGGCTACTGCAATCGCTATTGAGACAAGCGAAGCAGGCAAACGTTTGATTATGGTGACTGACGACGGCGCGGGTATTCCAGCCGAAGAACTTCCCCTGGCCATGTCCCGGCACGCCACAAGCAAACTGCAATCCGCTGAAGACCTGTTTGAAATCCACACGCTTGGTTTTCGGGGAGAAGCGCTGGCATCCATTGGTTCAGTTTCCCGACTGACACTCACTTCGAAACCCGAGCAGCAGCTGGCAGCATATCGCATTAGCATGGACGGCGGGTTTATCGGGCAGGCTGGCTCTGTTCCGGCTCCAACCGGCAGTGAGGTGCGCGTAGAGGATTTATTCTTCAATGTTCCCGCCCGCATGAAATTCCTGAAATCCGACAGCACCGAAAATCGGCAGATTACGGGGCTGGTGACACGTTACGCGCTGGCATATCCACAAATCCGCTGGAGCCTTACGATGGACCAACGCCTGGTATTCAGAACGAGCGGCAGCGGCAATCAAATGGAGATTCTGCAGGAGCTTTTTGGCGCGCAGGATAGCAAACAACTTCTGCCAATCACGTTTTCTGAGCGTGAAATAAGCATCAACGGATTTGTCAGCAATCTTTCACTCAACCGCTCGAATCGCAAAGATATCACCTTTTTTGTCAATGGTCGTTGGGTGCAGGACGCGGCGCTGACCGCGGCAGTCATCAAAGCCTATAACACCTTGCTGATGGTGGGGCGTTATCCTGTTGCTGTTTTGTTTATCGAACTCCCGGCCAGACAGGTGGATGTGAATGTCCATCCTTCCAAAGCGGAAGTGCGCTTTCGCGACGCGGATCAGGTCTTTAGCGCGCTTCAACGGGCTATCCGGCGCGGTCTGCTGGCGTTTTCTCCGATTCCTGAGCTTAATGCTACGAACCTGTGGGGGAGGCAGGCGGCGCTCGGGGAAAATGAGCGCGAATTGGGGCAGCCAGGCGTGGGGGACTCGTGGACACAACCAGGAGCTGCCCAGGTGCCGCAGCGAGAGCAAAACTACCTCCCAATAGAGCGCTTACCGCTGTTGCGTCTAATTGGGCAGGTAGCCGCCACATACCTGATAGCGGAAGGGCCGGACGGTTTGTACCTGATTGATCAGCATGCCGCGCATGAGCGCGTGCTCTTTGACCAGCTCATGGCGCAATATCACGCCGCGGCTGTACCGACGCAGGCGCTGGTTCAGCCAGTCTCCGTGGCGTTTCCGGCTGAAAAAGCGCAAACCCTTGCACAGCAACTGCCGGCTTTGCGCGAATTGGGTTTTGAGGTGGAAGAATTTGGACCCAACGCCTTCCTGGTTCGGTCTGTACCCGCTGTTTTCTCGGCGGGGGATCCGAAGGCTGTGCTTCAAGCGTTGGTGGAAGACTTTGAGGAAGATGAAGAGCCGCTGGCCGCCGAAATCGAAGCAAAGATTGCTGGAAGAGTGTGTAAACGACTGGCGGTGAAGGCTGGCAAAGTGCTCTCGGAAAGCGAACAAAAAGCGCTGCTGCTGAACCTGGAAGCAAGCCAATC
>Ga0116173_1000319_pt1 | contig 47898 bp, 45 predicted proteins | sample AD_UKC085_MetaG_FD_89800 | JGI IMG/M metagenome (GOLD analysis project Ga0116173, IMG submission 89800) | Active sludge microbial communities of municipal wastewater-treating anaerobic digesters from USA - AD_UKC085_MetaG | ecosystem: Engineered > Bioreactor > Anaerobic > Digestate | place: USA...
ATTAGAAAAATCCGCAGACGGAAGAAGACCTCACCAATCATCCCCTTACAGACCCGGCTTTTCAACATATCGAAATTGGAAAATTGAAAATCAAACCGCTTTATGCTAGTATTCATAAAATGCTGAAAATCCATGCGGCGGCGTTTTAAGTGATCATGATTCACTCATCCGGCACAGCATCATGAAAACATTTTTGTAAATTTCTTCTGAACAAATGGCGCTCTGGTTTATGCATGAGGAAATCCGCTGGCAGGATCATCGGATAAAATACTTTGTAAATGCAGGCACAATCGACCATCCATTTGTAAGGATACAATGCTGAATTTTTTTTCATCATTTTCAAAACTGCCATCGCTAAAAAACCTGCCTCTCAAGTCTTATCTGATTGATTATTCTCTGGACAGGCTTGCGTTCGGTGTGGATAATATACATTTTGACGTTCACATCAGCCCTCAACTCCGCAATGCTCTGAAAAAAACAACCCTGCTGGTCATGATCAAGCATAGCCACGCGGAGCAATTTTACAGAGATTATAAAAAAGAGTCCTGTAAGAACGAGAAAGACGTTTTGAGAAATCTCTCTACAGACGTCTTGATGGATGGAATCAATCTGGCAAAATCCGAAGGCGAACATCAGATCGATTATCTGGGGCAGGCTGCGCTGGCAAAACTGTTTCTGGAAGAAGTCAGGAATCAGTATAAGAACATTGTGGACCATTTTGAGCAGCAGATCAGGGCCCATCAATTATCAGACAAACATGACGATTACGAAGAATTTAAAACCAGAGAAAAACTGGCCGAAATTAAAGTGAACCAGAGCCGCATTATCCGGCTGGCAGGGGAAGAAATGTTTCTTTTGCTTACGGATATACAGAATCGCAACCTGCGTAACATGCGTGAAACGCATTTTGACGAAGAAAAAATTCTCCCCGGCGTCTTTTTCAATAACCCCATACTTCACACCGATGATCCTTCCGATGATTTTTTTCTCATCGAAGAATACATCCTTTTGGGCAAACGATCCCAGGATCCTGACACATACGGCAATGTGCAATCGATGATCTATGCTCTGTTTGGTAAAACGGATCTGCAACAACACGGAATAAAGCAGGAAGGCCCGCAGGAATCAGAACACCATATTGACACGCCGGATTCATCCCCTCTGGATAAAGGAAATCATCATTTTGACCAATGGCTCATGGAAACCGGCAATATTCATCAGATGTTCAATTGTTTTGACGCGCAGGAACACCTGGAAAGAGCCAGAGACGGGGGAGCACCCGCTGAAAGACTCAAAGAACTGCGCAACAGGAAAGAAAAAAGGCAGATTCTTCTGGATTTCTTTTACAGAGAATTTAATAAAACAGGGATCCTCAAGCAGATTGTGGCCGCTTATGAAATGAAATCGATATACGGCATTTACTGCCCGCCCTTGACTCCGCGTTATATCCGGGAATACCTGGTCGATTTCTGGTCAAGAAGGTCCATCATTCGTGAAATGAAACGAAAGAACTCTCTACGCGGCGGGACTCTGCCTCTTGCCCCGCTCAAGCAGACCATCAAAAGGATCAAAGCCGCCACCGTGGCCGAAAAAAAAGTGCACTTGTTTAATTTCCTGATCGAGTTTGCCCGGTATCATCGGGATATTTACAATGCTCTCACGCTAAAAAATGCGATGGAAGCTATCAGCATTGTCACGGAAGAAAAAATCCTGCAATTATCAAAAGGAAATCAGACGCTGTTTGAATTTCTGCTGCCGGCGGAACGCATAAAGGAAGAAAAGCCCGTCATCAATCACGTCATCCTGAAAGCCGACATCCGCGGGTCAATCAATATCAGCCATACCATGAGACTCAGAGGCCTTAATCCCGCATCACACTTCAGCCTGAATTTTTTCGATCCGATTTCCGAGATTCTCTGGAATTACCGGGCAGAAAAGGTCTTTATTGAAGGAGACGCCATTATCCTGTCGATCTTCGAACACAAAGACACGCCGCAGGGCTGGTATAGCGTTGCACGCGCCTGTGGGCTGGCGATCAGGATGCTGCAAATCGTTCAACGCTATAACATCAAAAATCAGGAAAACAATCTTCCGATCCTGGAACTTGGGATTGGCATATGTTACTGTTCAGGACCGCCTTCTTACCTTTATGACGGCGATTCCAAAATCATGATTTCACCCGCCATCAACCTTGCAGACCGTCTGTCAGGCTGCAGTAAATATCTTCGCAAACACATCAGGAACCAGAATCCTTTTTATAACCTATATGTGTTCAAAAATGCCGAAGAAGATAATGAAGATACAAACGATGACTATTCCCTGCGCTATAATGTCAATGGAATCGAATTGAGCGCGGAAGGCTTTCTGAAGCTCTCCAACGAGATCAACCTGACAAAGGTCTCCTTCAAAGAGGGACAGTCAAAAGACATCAAGTTTTACACCGGAAAGGTCCCTACTTTAAACGGCAATTACCAGCAGCTGATCATCCGGGAAGCTTCTGTTTTTGAAATGGATCCGAACACTCTTCGCATGACAAAAGAAACCTCAAGAAAATACTACGAAATATGCTCCAATCAGGAGATATACGATTTTATCAATAACTTCGGAACAAATCAGAATGTAATGTAATTCAATGCATGAATCCCAAAGGTCGATGGGAAGACTGTAACGTGGAATGACATTTTAACTGATAATTTTTAATAGTGATTGTCCGCTTTCGCCTTCCCTTTAAATAAACGATAAACAAAAATGGTATAACCGATGACAATCGGCATACCCACAAGAGCGATAACAGCCATGACCTGCAGTGTGTAAAGACCGGTCGAGCTGTTATAGATGGTCAGGCTTAAATTGTGATCGTTTGAAGCGGTGATCAGGTTGGGAAACTGAGCCGACCCGGCAGCCAGAAAAAGACCGGTAAAAGAAAGAGATGAAGCCCAAAATGGCATTGCATCATTTTTTTTGGAAACGAAAAAAAACAATCCGGTGAGTCCTGCGATAGTCATCACGGCGGCAAGATAAAATAAAGCATTCCCGGACAAAAGGGGAAACAAAGCGGCAAGCATCGAAAAAGCAATCACCGCCATGACAGCATTGATACCCGTCAATATCCCTGCTGCCCTGAAAGCACGCTTCTGCACTTCTCCTTCTGTCTTCAGAACGGCCCATGTCGATCCCTGCAGGAGCACGGCGGCAAACCCGGCGACGCCAAAAAACAGCGGGACAGGTCGAAGCAGCGTAAGAAAGTCTCCTGAGTATTCCATTCTATCGTCTAGGGGAACACCGTAGATGATATTTCCAAGGGCCACGCCAAAAAGCAGCGCCGCCAGGCCGCTCCCCATGATGAATGCTTTTTCCCAAAGGCCCGCACGCACCGGGTCATTCACGCGAAATTCCATGGATACCCCGCGAAAAATCAGCGCCAGCAGAACCAGCATCATGGCAGGATAAAAACCCGAAAATGCCGTGGCATACGCGTGGGGAAAGGCCGCGAACAACGCACCGCCTCCTGTGACCAGCCAGACTTCATTACCGTCCCATACCGGACCAATGGAGGCAATCAGCGTATCCTTTTCTTCTTTGTTTCTTCCAAGAAACGGAAGAAGAACTGCCAGGCCCAGGTCAAATCCGTCCAAAAGAGCGTATCCGAGCAGCAATATAAAAATCAGCACAAACCACAGGATTTGAAAATTCTGGATATCTTCCATCACGATTCTCCCACTTTTTGATCAGCAGTGTCCTTTTTGCTACAACGCTGCCGGTCCCTGTTTAATGATTCTGACCAGCAGCAGAATAAACATCACAAACAAAAGCAGATAGACCAGCGTAAACATCACCAGACTGAAAATCAGTTGACCGGCTGTGACCACCACCGACGAAGCCGCAGCCGTTCTCATTAAGCCGTAAATAATCCAGGGCTGGCGCCCAACCTCGGCAGTAATCCATCCCGTTTCATGGGCCAGATGCGGCAGCGGGATCAGGAACGGAAGCAACCACAAATACCATTTTGCGTTATAAAGTTTTCCCGTCCATAACAGCCAGGCGCCCAGAAGTCCCAGCCCGATGAAGATTCCACCCAGCGTGACCATGATATGATAGGACTGAAACACCAGATTCACCGGCGGCCATTCTTCTTTGGGAACGGCACGCAATCCTTTTATCTCTGAATTAAAATCAAAGTTATATAAAAAGCTCAACCCTCCGGGGATGGATAGGCCGTATGTTTTTTCGTTGGCCTCGTCCACATAACCCAGCACATAAACGTCCGCCCCCCGGGCGGTCTCAAAATGCCCTTCCATGGCAGCGGCCTTCACAGGCTGCAGATCAATGACCTGGATTGCATGGCCATGGGCCGCTCCCAGCTGTAAAAGCGGTGTAACCGCAAAAAGAATGATCCCAAGTTTCAGCATGGTTCTGGCCGTCTCTCCATGGAGGCCTTTGGCCACATAGTAGCCGGCAATGCCGGATACCATGACAGCTCCGGTGATCCAGGTGGCCAGCACCGTGTGAAGAAATCTGGCAACAGTGGATGGATTGAAAACCGCATCGTAAAAGCTGCTGAGGACAATCTTGCCCGCAGCGTTGATTTCATATCCGGCAGGTGTCTGCATCCAGGAGTTGGCCACAATGATCCAGAAAGCCGAAAAATGCCCACCGAGAAAAACCAGCAGAGCCGCTGTCCAGTAACCCCCCGGCGAGACCCTTTTTCTACCAAAAATCAGGACACCGATAAAAGCAGACTCAAGAAAAAAGGCGATCACACCTTCGGCCGCCAGAATCGGTCCAAAAATATCCCCCACCATGCGTGAATATTGAGACCAGTTGGTGCCAAAGGAAAATTCCATGACAATACCGGTTACTGCACCGATGACAAAAATCAGCCCCAGCAGTCTGGCAAGGAAATCCGTGATCTTACGATAAACATCATCTTTCTTGACTAGATAAAGCGTTTCGGAAATGAGGATAACCAGTGCGGTTCCGAGCGTCATAGCCGGAAATAGAAAATGAAATCCTATGGTCAGAGCGAATTGAAAACGTGCAAGAATTAACGCGTCCATGGCTACCTCCTGGAATTTGACTTGAAAATACTATAAAAATATCCTTTTTTTTTCAATTGCTAAATCATTTTTTAGCTTGCTTTGGATGTCCTCTGGCTTTGACATTCCAGGATTCGGGCATCCATCAGTAGATCAAAATGAACCAATCATCTTGAGCAACAGGGATGACGCATACAGATCTTTACCAGATCGCATCCCTTGACAGCCAAGGGATTCCGCCGTATTTCAAATTTAGGCATATCTTTTGCTTTATATGTTCCAAAAGCATCATTGAAATTGATAAAAGGGACCTGTCTGATGATGAATAAGGAAATTATTCTCTAAATGCACAAACAAGGAAAGGTCCCTTTCCCGGATTCATTTTCCGGTTGCCATATAATAAAAGGGAGGGAGAAAGATGAAAAAAAATATCGGATCGACACAGTCATTGGTTATTGTACTGCTTTTCTTTTCGGTAGTTTTCGGCTATCAGCCGTCGTGTTATGCTTCACCACCCGAGAGCCTTCAGTTGACCTATAATAAAAGCACACAGACACTCGTTGTAAACATCGCCCATGACACGATGCTGAAGGGTTCTCATTTTATCAAATTTATCGAAATCAAGAAAAACGGTGCTGTTGTGAGCATCAACAAGTATGAATCGCAGCCAACCGGGGACAAATTCTCCTATAGCTATAAAATCCCCGCTATTGAAGAGGACACTTTTCAGGTAACGGCGACCTGCACGAAGAAGGACAGTGTGACATCGCCCCTGTACACTGTAAAATAAAAAATTCAGCATCAGGAGAATGAATAATGAAAAAAAATCTTTCGGGTCTTGTGTTTGTTTGTGTTTTTCTCTTCCTGGCGGTCTGCCTGATAACACCACAATATGCCGCTGCCGATCCTCCCCGCGATATCACGCTGATTTACAATTTGCAGACACAGACACTGACCGTCACCGTCACTCATCCTTCCACCTTTACAGGCTTGCATTATATCAACCAGGTGAAAATCAGCAAAAACAACGTGCTGGTTGAAAAGAATGATTACAAATCGCAGACTGATAAGAAGGGCTTTGTCTACACTTACAAGATCCCCGCGGTTCCCAATGATATTTTTGAAGTTACTGCAAACTGCAACATTCAGGGAGAGAAAACGGCAACCCTGAAGGTTGTGAAAGACGAAAAATAAAGAAACCGGCACTGTCAGATTGACAAACGACTTTCACGCAACCTTCACCTGATCCGTTCAGCCCGCTTTTTTTACTGCCAAGCACGGGGAAATCGAAAGGAATTTTTCCTGAATTTCCCCTTTTTTCTGTGGTATTCTTATATTATATTTCATTTTTAATAACGGGCCGGGAAAGCAGTATCGGCATCGGCTGCAGAACCGAACCGAATGGATGGAAAGAGCAACGGTCATGGAAACAGAAAAGTTCGACATATCGATTGAAGGCGGAACGCTACTGACAATGTCCGCCAAGATGGAAATCATGGAGAATGCCACCATCGGCATACAGGGAGACCTCATTGCACTGGTGGGCAGCAACTGCCGCATCCAGGCACACAAAACCATCAACGCGAAAGGCCATCTTGTTTTGCCCGGACTGATCAACACGCACACGCATCTGCCCATGGTCTGTTTCCGCGGGCTGGCAGACGACCTTCCCCTAATGGACTGGCTTAATCATCACATTTTCCCCATGGAAGCGCGTTTCGTCACAAAGGAAATGGTTTACGACGGTGCAATCCTGGCAATGGCAGAAATGATCCTGTCCGGAACCACAACGTTTTGCGACGGGTATTTCTTTGAAAACCAGATCGCCGAAGCTGCGAAATTCTGCGGTATGCGTGCGGTGGTTTCCCAGGGATTTGCTGATTTTGCCACGCCCGACAATCCCCGGTTCGAGAAGATGATGTCTGCGGGAATCCGGTTTGTCGAGCGCTGGCAATCCTTCGCGCCGATGATCACACCGGCCTTCTTCTGCCATTCGCCCTATACCTGTTCACCAAAAACGCTGAAGAATGTGAAGGCGGCGGCGTGTGAGGCCGGGATACTATATCTTACCCACCTTCTGGAAAACAAAGACGAAACGGATACGATCGAAAAACGCTACGGCAGGAAACCGGTTCACCATCTTTTAGATCTGGGTGTGCTGGATGATCAAACGATCGCGGTTCATTGCAACTGGCTTGATCCTGAAGACATTACGGTCTTTGCCGATCTGGGCGTAAGCGTTTCCCATAACCCGGTCAGTTCCATGAAACTGGCCGCCGGGATCGCTCCTGTACCGCAAATGCTGAAACAGGCCGTCAGGGTCGGATTGGGAACGGACGGTTCCGCCAGTAACAATGCTCTGGACATGTTCAGGGAAATGGATGCAGCAGCAAAACTTCATAAAGTAATATCGCTTGATCCTACCGTTATGAATGCCCCATCTGTTTTGAAAATGGCAACATTGGGAGGCGCCCGGGTTCTGGGCATGGAAAATCTGATCGGTTCCATTGAGACGGGGAAACTTGCGGACATCATCATCCTGGACATGAATCAGCCCCACCTGACACCCCTTTACAATCCTTACTCCCAGCTTGTTTATGCCGCCCGCGGAGCGGATGTAAAAACAAGCATTATCAACGGGAAAATTGTCATGGAAAACCGTCGTCTATTAACCATCAACATGGAAAAAGCGATAGACAATGTCAACCAAATTGCCTCTCATATTTTGTCGGAACATCCTTCCACAATCCTTAAGCATCCGAATGGACAGGGCGTGACTTAAAAATTTTACAGTTGAAACCCTGCCGGATTTGTGTAAGAAGAAAAAACAAAATCAATCAATTCAAAAGAGTAAACAAAAATGCCTGAAAATAACATGAGCATCAACTCTCTGCTTCATGCATTTCCCAGTGTCGAAAGCTATTACGATTTCAAAGAAAATGATCGGGAAATTTCACGGCGCGCAATACCCGGCATCATCAAATACGCCTTTCATCATTCGATCATTGAAACGGACAGCGAAGCGGCTTTCGTGGCATTTCTGGAAAAATACGGCAAAACCGATCTCTCAGATAAGCTTCCCGAAGGACTGACCTTTTCGGATGTTCTGAACACCCTCTCGGGCAATTTATCCGTAAATGCACTGATTGCGCAGCTTGAGGTAACCGCCAGGGAATTATCGCTTCCCGAAGTGCAAGCCACCATGATTACCCGGCTTAAAAAAAAATTTGTGATCAACACACCAAAAAAGCGGGCACTCCTGCGAATTCTGGCATTCAAGCTGGCTCAGAAACATCCCGAATTGAACTGGCATTACGATCTGCTTCTGCAGCTGCCCATTTTTGCCGCAGACCGGTTTGAAACCCTCCAGGAAAACTCCGGCGTAACCATCGCATTTCACCTGCAGGGACAGGGTTCCATCATTTTTCCTGCCGACGTGGTATGGCTGAAAAATGAACTTTCCTCATGCATCACTTATCTCCGTCTGGAACAGCACCTTCATAAAAGAAACATCGAAATGATCGGCGCGACAGCTTTCCATTTAAGGACCGCCAAGAAGCCCGGACCGATGGAAGAGCACAGGCTTTACAATGAAGCCATCCGCAACGTCATGGCCATCGCGCATCAGATGAGCGCACGCTGGTTGTTGTCCGAATACAGCACCCCCCAGAAAAAATTGATCATCATTATCCACGCGGGCATCATGACGGAAGCCAATTTAACGATTCAGCGAATTTTGGAATTCAGCCTGAATGCTGAATCGGGCATTTACCTGACTGATTTTGCCCATATGTGCGCCCTTTACGCCACCGTAAAGGCAGGCTTTGAACTATATGCAAAGAATTCCCGCCGCTCAACAGGCTACAGCGGGGACATCTGGGCAGTGAGCAACTTCCTGTCTTACAGCTATTTCGACTATATCCCGTGCCTGCTGGAAGAAAAAATGCTTCCCCGGTCCATCTTTGACCCTTCCTACGAAGACTTTAAAATGACGCTGCTTTTCCCTGAACAGGCAGGCTATTGCTTTTTCGGGGCGATCAAAGCCATGCATCGATTTCCGCAAAGCGCCCTGCTCCTGACAGAAATCGCCAAAGTTCTGCGCGCGCGTCTGATGCCATACGAAGCGGATGCGGTCCTTGCCAACCTGCTTCTTACCAGTCCGCTCAATCTCGTGGCCAGATTAATGCGAATGCTGATCTACTCGAACATCGCGCAAACACAATCGGATTTTCTTTCCGCCCAGCTGGCTTTCGAGCGTGCGGAGGCGGAAGGAAGCTTTATTGTGAATTATTGCGAACCAAAAAGTGACATCTGGCACGAAATCGGCGTACTGCATTTCGGCAGATGCATCAAATATTTAAAATACCTCCGCGAGGCAAAACCACTGGACAGGCATAACATCCAAAAGCAGGATCTGCTGGATCAGCTTACGAAAGCCAATGATGCTTTTCTGAAGAACATGACAGCCTCGGCAACAGGAAAAACCCTGAGCTCTCTTTATATGTTTGGTTACACATTATGCCTGTCCGAACTGCTGTCCGAGGGGATTATTCCGGAGGGAAAAAGCAACGACGCGGTCATCCCCGGAATACACCGTATTTTCAAAAACATCAGCATTCGGGTATTCCGCAGCATCGGCTGGTTAAGGGATGAACCCCTCGCTGCAGGAAACAAGATCGAAGACACTTTTCAAAATCTGCTGATCACGATCAATATGGTCGTCGCCCGGTATGAAAACCTGGTATTGTGCAGAAGCAACATTCCTTTTATAAAATACACGGTGGCACTTACTCTCTGGGATTTTACCCCCGCGATTACACCGCAGATTTGCCGCATGACCCTGGAATGGCTGAAGCAAGCGTGCAACGAAACAGAAAAATTAATTGCCGATAACATTTCTGTTTATCATATCGCCTATGGGAATATCAGCGCGGAAAAATTTCTCCTCCGTATCCGAAACATCATCGGGGTCATTTATCAATACATCACGGATGACGAACTGCAGCAGGAGCAGGATTCTCCGCTCGTACAGAAAAAAATGAACAAATTATCCGATCTCAAACTGATGCTGCTGGATCTGGAACATTCTCCGTCAGTATTTCCAACGGACTCCTGATTCTATCTTCCCGATTGAAACAGTTTCAGATACTTTCCGTATCCTTCCCGCTCCAGATTTTCTTTCGGAATGAAACGCATTGAAGCGGAATTCATGCAGTAGCGCGTTCCCGCCGGCCCCGGGCCATCCGGGAATACATGCCCCAGATGAGAATCGGCATGTTTACTGCGCACTTCTGTTCTGGGGGACGGCAAGCTCCGGTCCTCTTTTTCCACAACATTTCCAGGCTCGATAGGTTTTGTAAAACTGGGCCATCCGGTTCCTGAATCATACTTATCCAGTGAGCTGAAAAGCGGTTCTCCGGAAACGACATCAACATAAATGCCCTCTTTTTTATTGTTCACATATTCATTCAGGAAAGGCGGCTCCGTTGAGCTTTTCTGCGTTACCTCATATTGCAGCCTGGTCAGTTTTTTCCTCAATTCTATGTCGGCGGGCCGGCTGTATGGTTTCCCTTGCGAAGGTGACGCGGCTTGTTCTTTTTCCCAAACTTCCTTTAGAAACCGTTCACGGCCCGAGCCGCTGCGATAATATTTGTATCGCAATGGATTTTTTTCGCCATAATCCTGATGATAATCTTCTGCAGGATAAAAATTCGTATACTTTCTGATTTCCGTCACAACCGGCTTGTCAAACTTCCCCGAACCGGCAATGGCCTGCAGAGCCTGCGAAGCGATCGTTTTCTCCCGATCGTCGGCATAGAAAATGGCGCTGCGGTATGACGGTCCCCGGTCCGCAAACTGGCCGCCTGCATCCGTTGGATCGATATGTTTCAAAAAGTATTCCAGCACTATTTCGTAAGTCACCTGCTGCGGATCATAATAGACCTGCACAGCTTCAATGAATCCCTGATCCGAGTAGGTTTCGTATGTAGGATCTTTCCCGGTACCGCCGGCATACCCGGAAACAACCTTCACCACGCCCGGCAGTTTTTTCATATCGGACGCCACACACCAGAAGCATCCGCCGGCCAGTGTGGCCACAACCGTATTTTTTGTATTTTTCATGTTTATCATTCTTTTATTAACCTCCGTGGATTGCGAATTGCCGCTCTGGCAGGCACACATCAACACCGTTGTAATGATAAATAAAATTATTCTTTTAATCTTCATTTTGACAATTCCTGAAATTGCATTTAAGATTTTTACAAGCTGACCTATCGAAGGGAAAAATCCTGCATCAATAAAACACCAGGATTGTCACCCTTTACCAGAATGTCAGATGGTCGTATCCTGAATAAAACACTCTTATAAAAGTCTAATGATGGTTTTCTATTTGTCAAACGGCGGGAAATCAGAATAATTATTTTGGAAAATCATTTTTTAACGATTCATCATCCTTTGGTATGCTATTGCGAATTTCAATATCCGGATCACTTGCCGGGGATTTGGCATTTACGGACGTTAGGGAATTGAGTTTGTCGTTTATGGCTTCAAGATAGTCCACAATGACGTTTATCCGGAATACCCAGCGTGCCAGTACAACAAAAATGGCTATAGAAATTACCGTTATAATCATTACAAGCAAAACAATCCCTACAGCAAAAGTTTCCATCTTCCATGCTCCTCATCATATGACATCTTCGTTCTCACGGGGATGAAGTAATTGATCAATCAACGAATGATTTTTGTAAATATCGGCAAAAATGGACACAAAGGAAATTTTTGCGCGACGCTGCAGACTGACTGTTTGCATTGAAATCCACACTCAATCACTTTGTGCCCGGCATTGTGAAAAGGACCCCTGGCGGCTTCTCCGATTTTATCACCCGGAGGAACCGCCATGTTTTCTGAATTTCGGATTACTTCTTCTTGGCGTCTGCTTTCTTTTCGGCCTTTTTGTCGTCCTTAACTTCAATTTTCGTCGCGGTCATCTTGTATTCGATCGTAACTTTGGAGCCGACTTTCAGATCACCGGTAATCTTGGTTGCGGAATCTTTGGCAACTTCCCAATTGTCTTTACCTTTTTTTACAATAATCACATCCCCTTTAATTTCCTGAACAGGCCCCGTCACCTGATATTTATCGGGGCCGGCAGCCATCGCCATTGTAGCAACAAAAACAAATGCACACGCAAAAATCAAAACTTTTTTCATAAACCTACCCTCCTTTAAATTTTGTGTTCATTCATTTAACAACAATAAACTCCCTGATGGCACGAAATGTTTTCCTTATAATCCCTTTGATCTTCATGACATCCTCGACAACCTTGTATGGTCTTTTGGCAATAATGGCTTTTGCCTTTGGTAAAATGTTCATGTTAAAACTATTATAAATCAATCAATAAATTTTTTACCAGAGTCACCACACCTTGTCAAAGCGAATTGCTGATTTCATTAAAAATCTATAAATGATTCACTTGGCTCGAAAGTTCTTGACTATACTCATTTTTCCCGATAATTCACTAACTGTTGAACTAATTTTAATGCTTTCAGGATTAAGCTGCACCCTGAAAGTGAAAAAACAATACAATGAAGAAAACAGATATCCATCCATGCCTGAAAACAAAAAGCAAAAACTTCAACTGGAATATCCCTGTTTGTGGACTTACAAAATCATCGGCACGGACCGGAACAAAATGAAATGCGCTGTTTACGAAATTATCCGGGACCGCCAATGCCGTATCACCCCATCACGTCAAAGTGAAACGGCTAAATATTTTTCCATGAATGTTGAACTCACAGTGGAGAGTGAATCCCATCGCACGAATTTATATGAAGCGCTGAAAGCACACCAGGCCATAAAACTCGTTTTGTAGCTTCTTTTTATTGCTCCTTGGCGTGGAATCGTCTGTCTTTGAGGTATTGCCTGATATTGAACCGATGATTGAAGATAATCAGTACAAAAGTTGCCGCAGCGGCAGCAATGGCAACCGTCGCCCATTGAAAAGCACGGGATTGTCCAATGGACAATACGGCAACCATAAAAAATGAAGCGACAAACGGTATACGTATCACCCCGTAAACCAAAACCCAGGCCATCGCCGCAAGAAGGGCCGCACAAGGGACGATCAGAGCTGTAAAACCCAAATAACTGGCCACCCCTTTCCCCCCGCGAAATCCGTGAAAACAGGGAAAACTGTTTCCCAGGATCAGAAAAAATCCGGTCCAGATCAGCCACCCGCCCTCCGCGGCGATACAATGACGTGCAACGGCAGCAACAGCAATCGCGCGGCCGATATCCAGCGTCAGAATCAGCAAGGCCCATAACATGCCCGCCTGACGATAGACATTGGTCGTTCCCGCATTCCCGCTGAAACTAGACCGCGGATCCTCCCTGCCCGCTAATTTGAAAAACAAAACGGCAAAATTCACCGAACCGGCCAGGTATGCCAGAAGGTATATCAGGATGACTTTTAACATATTCCATCCTTAATCCATGCCGGCGGTCGCATGCGGCCACCGGTAATGTCACGCATCCGTAAACCGCTTACGGTTTCATGGATCCGTCCGTCCGGATCAAAAATCCAGACATCAAACGTCAACACCTCCCGTTCCACTTTCACCGGATTGACCCGGGCGCAATACGCCCCGCCCTTTTGTGTCGTCTTATAAATTATCCTCCGGTCAAAGCCGACCGGAAAGGGAACCATGTCGGCAAATCGCTGTCCCCATACACAGGCCGCGTGCATCGCGGCATCCAGGACGAAAGGTGACCCGAGTATGGCATCATCCGCTGCTGCACTACCACCCTGAATATCGGCCAGCGCGCCTTCTTCCGAAACCGAAAGATCTCCGGTAATGTTTTGGTAGGATTCACCAAAGGGAACCAATTCGCGGTAAATCGACGTTGCAGGAATTTGAATGCAGCGGTTTTCCATTTTACGGGCTGTTCTGAAGGACATGGTGGCACCGGGTAAAACCGCCTCTCCGGCAAACGTCACTCTTGCATGGTCAAGCGTCCTGCTGATAGCGGTATTGTGGATTTTAACGGATGTTTGAAGTGATGCATGGATGCCGTCCGCCGACTCATCAATTTCGATTTGCGCATCCAGGCTTCTATCTGCCGTCTCAACAAACAATGGCCTGGGAAAAAGAGCCGATCTCTGGTCTTGGAGCACAGCCTGAGGGTAATGGCTTTTCACAGATTTTGCCAGAGTAATCAGGGCCTCCACAGCAGGGAAAACGGCCCTCCCGTCAAAACTATGATCCCGAAGATACGGGGCTATTTCCAGCTTTACCGGAAAAAGTCTGCTCATAGTTTGTCCGGAAAGGTCTGCCATAACTTAACCGTCTTCGGATCCACCCCTACCGGCATTCCCGCGGAATTGGCTGCGCAGTGTTTTGTGTATCCGATGCAAATGATGTGGCCTTTTTCCGCATGGGTGATGACATAATCAAACTGCAGCCGCACGCGTTCCAGATGAACCGGTCTTGTATGAATATACATCAGGTCATCGTAATAGAGCGACTGATAAAAGGTGATTCCCAGATCTATAATGGGATAGACATAGCCGCTTTCTTCGATTTCCCTGTACGGGTAAGCCACATCGCGCATCAGCGAGGTGCGGCCGAACTCAAAGTAGCGCAGATAATTGGAATGATAGACGACCTGGGATCGGTCGGTATCGGCATAGAGTGTTCTGTGCACCGTCCGATGCCAGATCAGCCCAGTGGTTTGATCCCGGACATACTTTTCGTCGTTTTTGTACATCTCGGGCACAAAGGGTTTTGGTTTCATTTTACACTCCTCGAAAAATCACGCAGCAGTTCGTTCCGCCAAAGCCAAACGCGTTGGACAGCGCCATTTCATATTTCTGCCTGCGGGTAATGTTCGGCACGACGTCAATATCGGAAAATTCCGGGTCCGGAATATGATTGATTGTTGGAAGAATAACACCCTCCCGCATTCCTTCAATCGTCAGGGCCGCTTCAATGGCAGCCGTAGCCCCCAGGGTATGGCCCATCTGTGACTTATTGGAAGACACGGGAATTTTTTCAATGTTTTTGCCGAATACGTCCCGAAGACATTTGATTTCCGTCTTGTCTCCCTTGGCCGTGGATGTACCGTGGGCATTGATGTACTGGATATCCTCCGGCTTGATCCCGGCATCCTCAATGGTTTCCCTGATCGCCCGGATAATGGTGTGCGGATTGGGACTCGTGTAATGATATGCATCAGATGTCCAGCCTACACCCAGAACCTCGGCACGTGGCGTCAACCCGTGGGTTTTGATAACCTCTTCCGCCGCTAGAACAACGACCCCCGCGCCTTCTGAAAGGACAAAACCCTTCCGGTCGATACTGAAAGGACGGGACACCTGCGCATAATCGCTGTAGGCGCGGTCGCCTTGGTGAACCTTTATCGTGGCATTCATATTGGCAAACCCGTGAATCAGCTCCGGAAGAATCGGCGCATCCGCCCCTCCCGCCACGACAAAATCACAATCCCCGTCACGAATCATACGGGCACCGATCCCGATGGCATGATTGCCGGAGGCGCAGGCACCCTGCGGTGAAAAGATCGGACCGGTGAATTTAAGAAGCATGCCGGCCTTCCCCGAAGGCAGATTGGCGCATAAATTGGGCAGCAGATAAGGACTGACCCGCAGCGGCCCCCGGTGCTCCAGATCGTGCATGGCCACACGAAACGCATCCGTCCCGTTGAGCGCTGATCCGACCAGGCAGGCCATTCTCGGCGCGATGCGATCATCCATGACAATACCTGCATCCTCCAGTGCCGCTCTGCAGACCTCCATTGTCAGAATCACGAACGACGCGTTCCAGTTATACACTTCCTTCGCGTCAGTAAAATCAAGTTCAAGGGGAAACCAGTCAGGGATCTCGCCGACAATATCGCAGGCTGATTCAACCCTGCAGCGCGTCACCTTCCGAAAACCCGCCTCGCCTTTCACGGCTCTCTGCCAGGTTTTTGCAAACGTACTGCCCAGTGGGGTCGCCGCGCCGTAGCCGACAACAAATACCCTGCGATTTTGGGGAGCTTTCATAATCTACTTTCCGTTCATCAGGCTATGCGCCTTAAGATCAAACAGGAATTGCAACCGCCAAAGCCAAAGGCATTTTTCAGAACAAATTCCTGCTGCAGAATCCGGGGGCCTTCCGGGACACAATCAAGGGTAATTGCCGGATCCGGTTTAAAGTTAATGGTTGGCAGCAGGGTACTTTGCAGCATTCCCTGCATGGCCAGGATCGTCTCGATGGCGGATGACGCTCCCATCGCGTGACCCAGCTGCGATTTATTGGCTGACGTGGGCGGCGTTTTACTGCCGAATACATTGACAAGTGCATCTGCTTCCACTTTGTCCCCGATTTTTGTTGAAGTCGCATGAGCATTGACAGCATCAACATCTTCAGGCTTCAGACCGGCACCGGCAATCGCAAGTTCAATGCATCTTTGCACGGTTGCAAGATTGGGCGCCACAAAATGGCTGGCATCCGACGTCATTGCCGAACCGGCCATTTCAATCTTTGCTTCAAGTCCGTGGGCACGCGTAAATTCATCTGTTGCCAGAATGATACAACCGGCCCCTTCGGACACCACAAACCCCCTGCGGTTGGCCGAGAAAGGCCGGCTGGTCTTTTCGGGGGGATCTTCGGGTTGTCCTTCTTTCGGACGATAAGCGCCGTTCATGGTAACAAAACCGGCAAGAATGGGTTCCACCAACGGACAATCCACCGCTCCGGCAATGACCACATCCGCCAGACCAAGTTTAAGCATCATATCCCCGATAATCATGGAGGTTACACCCGTGGCACAGGCCGTGATCGTGGAACTGATGGGACCGGTGGCCCCGGTCAGAATGGAAACCTTGCCGCCAACCATGTTAATGCAGGAATTGGGATTGGCAAAGGGATGCGGCATTTTATTCTGGGCAATCATCTGGCGGTCCGCTTTTAAAACCGCATCCATGCCACCGACGGCGGAACTGAACGTGACGGCCACACGCGGCGCGATATCTGCTGTTATTTCCAGGCCGCTCATCTTCAACGCACGGTGAACCACCAGAAGGGCGTAGGGATATATCGGTGACGTCCAGTGTGCCATTTCACGGGGCTGCAAAAACGGATAAGGCCGAATATCCAGTTCGCCCAACTGACCGGCCACACGCACGGGGAAATCGTCTTTCAGCGGAAATCTCGACAGCGGCCCGATACCGCTTTCACCCTGAACAGCTTGCCGCCACTGAATTTCCATGTCCGTTCCCAGGGGAGATACAGCATCATAGCCCAGTATAAACGTTTTTTTTAACACGTCGCATGCACCTTATTTTTTCATATTATCGCCGCAAATCAACCCCGCAGCATTAAGTTTTTATCATGCAAGAGCTTGCCAAAAATATCAATTATAATTTTTTGATTTTTAAAGACAACAAAGAATGTCTTTGAGGGAGGCAAAACTGTCTAAAGGCTAGCAGCCTACAGCATTGTATCTTGTTTCCTGTCCCCTTTTGGAGGGGAAGGTTATTCACAATGTAGGGCGCGTTTGCCAAATGCGCCGCTTCGGATTGCTCGGGGAGCAATCCCTACAACAAGCACCTCCGGCACTATGTGCCACCTCCGCCGGCGGAGGACAATACGGAACTGAATCTATTTATTTTTACCTTTAATCTTGATCCTTGTTCCTTTAACCTCAGTCTCTGTCTACCATGGAATCAATCGGTAGAGCTTGGCGAACATCTCGTACACTTCGATCCAGTTCTGCAGATCCCGCGTACTGATGATATGATCACGCTTATTCACCATGATCCAGCTCATGTGCGCCGCTCCGTCCTTGCAGGTGGCGCAATCGCGTGTGGCGGACGTGCAGCAGCGATGAACCGTCTTCAAGTCGGCCGCCCAGCGATAAAAATGAATCAGCCGGCGTACGGGTGGCTGCCGGTTATCGAGCGATTCGGTCACCGACGGACATTCACGCCATCCAAAGCGGCGACCCAGCATCATGCCTGTAGTAATCACTTCATGATAATATTTGCTGGAAATGACTGTCTGCGGATATCTCTCCAACATCTCGTCCATCTCCCCCCGCAGGTCACGAAGCTCACCCTCATGCCAGTGAAATCCGTCAACTCCCTCATCATTGGATAAAAGCTGCAGATGCACTTTCAATCCGACATCTGCAATTCGTTTGATGACCGGCTCAATTCTCCCCACCTGTTTGGGAGTCACGGTGTAAAGATAGTAAGTATAAGGATCCCCTTCATAATTTCTGCTGGATATGGCAAACGTGTCTTTGCCACGAAGAATTTTTTCGTCTTCGCCGCCGCCCCACAGAGAAATCCCTACCATCATGTCAGGAAACCTATCGCGCGGCACTTTAATCAGACCATTCGTCGCGCAATAAGAAGGAATCCGTTTGTAAAAGGCTTCGACACGGTCCATGCACAGGGTCGGTTCTCCCCCGATCAGAATCGCCAGGTTCACGCCTCGGGCTTTTTCCCGATCAATAAACGCCTCCCACTTTTTCAAATCGGTTTCTTCCTGTACATGATGTTCCCCGGAAGAAAAAAAGAAGCATCCCTTGCAGCGAAGATTGCAGCGGTTGGTCACATCATATATTGAACTGCGGATATTGAGATTGGATATCCGTTTGTAGCGTTCATACCAGAGAGGATCCAGCAGGGAACTTACCGTTTTCATGATTGAAGACCTTTTGTTTCTATACCATTGCGAACTTGCATTCTCTACCCCTTCACCGGCGGATGAATGATTCTTTCACAGAGATTCTCACCCTTTTCATATCCCGTCACCCAAACAGCCAGATAGGTGTCTACATAGTCCAACCAGGATTTGAATGTGTCCGGATCATTGACATGGCGATACAGGCGCGCCGTAACCACAGCTGAACCGGCCGCATAATGCCGGCAGTCGGCACAATCCGTGTCCGGGACACAGCAGGCCACCGATCGATCCCAGTTTAAGTCCGTCCTGTATTGACGAAAGGAACGGCCCAGTCCGATGTCCTGCGACGGATTGCACCTGGGGTAGGAACACTCGTACAATTCATGCAATCCCGCAGGCGACGTGTGCGCAACGGCATTATACACCGAAAAAAGAACGTGCTTTGGATACCGGTTCAAAAGATCAATCATCGCCTCACGGGTGAGCTGCAGCGACTCTTGATTGTGTCTCAGGGGCCCCTGATATCCTACGGGTGAAGAAAAAACGTTAAATGTCATCCGGCATCCGGCGTCAGCCAGCCGAGCAGCCACATCGAACACTTCATCAATGTTGTCACGTGTGAAGGTATAAACAAAAACAGCCCGCGGATCGTTGGCATAATTTTCAATCTGCCGCATAAGAAGATTTTTCGCCCGGCGCACCCGGAGACTGGTTTCATCATTCCCCCAGACGGAGATATGAATCTTATAGCCGACCGATTCCGGAATCTTTTTAAAACCGTTGGTCGCAATGCACCCCAGCGGCATCTCGGCGTAACATGCCTCGAGCAGTTCCGGAACGAGCGACGGTTCTGCCCCTGCCAGGACAACATAGGTGATGCCCCGTGCCTTTTCGGCTCTCATCATCTGCCGCCAGTCATCAACATTGAGATTTTCGGCGGCAAACTGCTTGTCGCCTTCGTAATAGTAACAACCGTCACAGCGGATGTTACAGCGGTTGCTCATGTCGTAGGTCGATTCACGGAGAAAAAAATATTTTCGCACCTTCTCCCATCGAGTCCTGACTTCCGGAATGGCTAACAGGTCTGAAAATCTCATTCTTTCTGAAATCGCGGATGTATGGTTTTCGATGGTCATTCCAATCCTTCAACGCCCGCGTTATTGTTTCGCGGCAAGTTTCTCCTCTATATACGCGCAAATCAATCGCACGGTTTTTAACCGGGGATAATCATCTTCATCAATGACAATTTTGTATTCATCCTGCAAAACCAGGGCAATGGTTGCCAGATCCATACTGTCAATGCCCAGTTCGTCCACCAGATCCATATCCGGCTTGAATGTGTCCGGAGTGACATCTTCCAGTTTAAGTTCCTCTATGATGATTTCCGCCACACGCCGCACAATGCCCTTTGATTCGGTACTTTCAGGCATTCCCATCCTCCTTTTCAGCTTTTTATCTTACATTTTTGCCATAGCCACAAGACCGCTGCTGACCGCATTATCTCCGACGGTTGCTTTAAAAATATAATGCACTTCGGTACTTGCAACTTCGCTGGTTATACTGATCAACAACGTGTCACCCGGGCGGACAGGACTCGTAAACCTGATTCTTTTCAGGTGTGAAATATGCAAACTCGTGTCTCTGCTTTGTGCATCCCGCTGGATGATTTCATAAACGGCGTGAACCACCGCAATGCCCGGTAAAATCGGCTCTCCCGGAAAATGTCCGGGAAACCAGACAGAGTTTTCAGGAACAAAAACCCGCGCTTCCAGCGCATTGGGTGCAGTGCGCCTGACCTCACTGGGCAGATTCCATCGATCAATCAAAGAATAAATCCTCCGTCCGTTTACAATTTACGTACTTCGGTTAAGCTTATTTATTCATATATTATTGGATAATTTGTCAATCAAAATTATTCCCGTCGGTCTATTGAAAAAAATTATTGGACAAATATCGTTCATATATTTGATTTTATAGTCATTATTTCCCTGCCAATCAGCTCGGACAAGGGGACAACACAAAAGCCCCTTTCCTGAATTCCCATTAGAAGATTCTCTATTTCTTCAAATAAAACGGGATGATCCTTGTTGCGTCGCGGCGTTTTGTCATGCAGAAGAATAATATCGTCCTCTTTCAGTTTTTTCAAAATTCTCGCCGACAGATTTTTAACACGAAGATTCCCCGCATCCATCCCCCGGCGGTTGAAAGTGACGCAAAACAAACCCAACCGGTTAAGGATCGACGGCAGTTTAGGATTGATGATCCCGACAGGTGGACGAAAAGCCAGCGCGTCTATCCCCATTTTACGCAACACCGTCTGTGCTTCATAAACTTCACGATAAAGCACAGGGTAGCTTCTCAACATAACGAAGGGATCATGATGCATAGAATGATTGCCTATGCTATGGCCCCTCCGAATGATCTCATCAATCAGAGCCGGATATTGCGAGGCATTGAAACCAGACACAAAAAAGGTTGCCCGCACGGAATAGCGGTCAAGCAATTCAAGAATCTTCATCGTAGTGGTTTCAGAAGGACCGTCGTCAAAGGTAATTGCCACATATTTTCCCCCTGAATTGCCCCGATGAATCACAGGCCCCAAGAAGTTCGTTTGAGGATAAAAACAGGCTCCCACGCACAAGACAATATAAAAAAGCAAGAGTGCTAAGGACAGAAACGGCTGAATAAAAAAGGCGCCCGCGGCGGCAATCAGCAGAACAATTCCCGTGATATGGGCGGGACTCAAAGCTGCCTTTTGATCTTTCATAATCATAGATTATTGAATACCGATATTCTGCCGAATTAGCGTGGCGTTTTAAAATACCCTGAGGGGCACACGAGTTTCAGAGGCAAGGCGCGCAAGTTCGAAGGAGTGAGGCGTATTTTTTATACGCCGCAACGACTGAAAATGAAGAGCAACGCAGCATCTGACCTTTTACGACGCCATCAGATCAAATATTCCCATAAGGGGCCTGTATGCCCCTTCTCATAAAGTCGGGGCAATATTCGGGTGGCCTTGCTCTCCCCCGCACCGATCAGCCAGTTCACCCGGCCATCGGCATGCGCCTCCACTTTTTTCACAATATCGACATCGGAAATAAATCGGGACCGGTAAAAGACCGGTTCAATGAGGTTCTGCGACGGGCTGATCTGACCTTCATGAACAGCCGTCTCATACAGGACCGTGTGCGGATAAATGCGGATACCGCAAAAAAAGAAAAAAACCGCCTTTTCCAGTTGATCAACACTGTTTAATGTTTCCTGGAGCGTCTCTTCATTCTCGCCCGGGCCTCCCAGCATAAAATAATGGGCGATAAATAAACCGGCCTCCAAGGCTTTTTGATGAGCCCGAAAAACATCGGAAGCAACAAATGGTTTTTGCAGGGTATGAAGCATCCTGTCGCACATGGACTCGGTACCGAATTCCACATGCGTCAGTCCCGCATCCGCGAGCTTTTGATAATAATCATCCGGGGGATCTGTAGGCGCGAAAAACCCTCCCCACGGAACAGAGACACCGGCATTCTTAAACGCTTCAGCCACCAGCAGACTGTGGTCGTAGCTGGCGTTGAAAGCGGAATCCGTCATAAAAATATATTTTGCGCCGGCTTTCTGCAGTTCGCAGGCCTGTCTTGCAATTTCCTTCGGCTCAAAAAAGCGCATCCGGCTGCCTTCAATATGAGGATAGGTGCAGTAGCTGCAACGAAACGGACAACCTCTTTTTGTCTGCAAATTAAGCATGCCGCCGTAGGACAGGTAATATTTCGTGTGTGTGGACTCCGGATCAAACGTCCTGTGCATGGAACCGTCCCATGCCCTATAAGCAACGGAGGTAGACTGTCTGGTGACGATGCCGGAAATGGCTGTGACATCGGTTTTATCTTCCAGGGCTGCCAGCAGTTCGGGAAACCGTTCTCCTTCTCCGGCAATACCGTAATCCGCATCCAGCGCATGGATAAATTCGAGGGGGAAAACCGTATAGCCGCTGCCCCCCAGAATCAAAGGGGCTTGAGAATTGCGTCTGATCACATCCACCAGTTGCTGATAGTCGGATAGAAAACCCTTGCTGTTGATCGTATCTGTGTTGTCAATATTGCGAATTGAAAGTCCGATATAATCGGGCGTGTAAGAACGCACCTGCTCCCCGAGTTTTTCGAGAGAGGATAATTCATTCACATCCAGAATTTTTGTTTCATACCGGGCATTCAAAACGCCAACCACATAATCCAACCCCAGCGGATAAACCGGATAGGGTTTTTTCATCCTATTGGCGGAAATAAGCAGTACTTTCTTCATGAAATCATCAGGCTCTCTATAGAAGCGAACGACTAAGTCAATCGTCTGTATCGATGGTTAAGCATTCGCCTTCTTTGCCTGCAGAAGGTAAGTTGCCAGTGCCCGGACGGAAGCAAACACTTTGGCGCCCAGTTCCTTGCTCTCTATTTTAACCCCATAATCCTTTTCAATCATCATGACCAGTTCGAGCACATCGATGGAATCAATACCCGTATCGCCGCCAACCAGTGGTTCATCATCCTTAATGTCTTCAGGGGCGACATCCAGCAACCCCAGCGTCTCAATGATTTTTACTTTCAGTTCACTAATTGTTTCTTCTATTGTCCTCATGCACCACCTCAATATGTTTAATCAGCGTTGTAACGCCGCAGGTTAACATCCTTTGTCACTTGAACCGGATTCAGAAAGCATCCGGACATCATCGCCAAGAATTTTCTCCAGCACAACCCGTACCATCCATCGGCAAAAAACATGAACATACGTTTTCCCTGCCATCCTGATGCCGATGATGAAGATAATCGTGGAGATCGCGTAAATCAACGGGCCACCGATGACAGCCACCAGCGGTTTTTTTGCCCAGACGGCGATGATGCCCATGGCAACGACAGCCGGCAACCCGATGATGTAACTGAACCCGATCATGATCAGGCCGGCGATCATTGAGGGCGTAGGCTTCTCCCGAATGGCCTTCAGATCGGCTTGATCCTCAATAGCGGTTTTGCAATATTTCTTACGGGCCAAATAAAGAGCCGTTCTTTTAACAATGTTCAAAAACTCTCCCTGCCAGAAAAGTTATAAAAAAACCGAGAGATCATAGCTTCAATCGGGAACGATTTTCAATATTTTTTTGCCTGTAAAAACAACGTACAGGTTTCTTCTCTAACGCTGCAGTATCCCGCCTATGGAATTCTTTGATTTTCTGGGGTAGTCTCTATAAATGATGTCTTTGAAAACCCCTACACGGGCCTGCTCAACCGTGGCAATGAGTTCATTATCCACGTAAATCCTACCATCACCGACAACAACGGACGAACCGGATTCCTTCAAGCGTAACAATCGCCGAACATCAATTTCATAGCGGACCATTTTATTATATGGCCGGATCTGACCTCTAAAGGATATACCTGCACAGCCCAGGGCCCGGCCGGCTCCCTGCGACTCCCGCCAGACGCAATAAAAACCCAGCAGCTGCCAGATTGCATCCACGCCAAGACATCCCGGCTGCACCGGATCACCCGGCATGTGGCATTGAAAATACCAGGCATCCAGACGAATATCCAGCTCGGCAACCATCTTTCCCCCTTTGCCGTCGGTTTCGATCAGCGTAATCCGATCGAACATGAGAAATGGAGGGGCGGGCAGACGTGCATCAAAAAAAGGCGGCGGATCCGTAACGGCAGTTCCATAGGAAAAAGCCAGAATCTCCTCAAAACAGAAGGAGCTTCTCCCAATAAACTCCTTATAAGTCATCATGATTTTTCTCTTTCTCCGGACAGGTAATTACAGCCGGCTTCATGGATTTCTGGTTTTAACCACTGCCCAGCTACCCGCACAGATCGGATAAAAGAGCAAAATCGCTAGTTATTTATAGTCCCTATAAGAGAAATATTCTTTTGTCAAAAGAAAAAACCGCTTCAAAATTTGTTGGCAAGAAATATTCAATTCAGTTATAAGAGGCATCAACAAAATATTCCGGGAAAGAGGAAATCATCATGAACCGCGCAGCCCTTCATAAAATCAGCTACGGCCTTTACATTGTAACATCGGGACAGGATGGAAAATTCAACGGGCAGATTGCCAATTCCATTGTTCAGGCAACATCTAGACCGGCCACCCTGGCCATCTGCATCAACAGGGAAAACTACACTTATGAACTGATTCGGCAAAGCAGAAAATTTATCGTTTCGATCATATCAGAGGCCGCGCCAATGACCTTTATTGGACTGTTCGGCTTTAAAAGCGGCCGGGACGTCGATAAACTGAAAGACGTCAAAACAAAAACCGGCGTCACCGGCGTGCCGATCGTCCTGGATTATTCCATCGGCTTTATCGAGGCTGAGGTCCAAGGTGAACTCGACTGTGGAACACATACAATATTTGTAGGAAAAGTCGTCGAAGCGGATCTGACGGGAGAAGGCCAGCCGATGACATATGACTATTACCATAATGTTAAAGGGGGAAAATCTCCGAAATCCGCGCCGACTTTTGATCAGGAAGCGGCTGCAGCCAAACCCAAGGTGAAAAGCGCCGCCCGTTATGTATGTTCTGTCTGCGGTTACGTATATGATCCGGAAAAAGGGGACCCGGACAACGGAGTAGTCCCCGGCACTTCTTTTGAAGACATCCCTGATTCCTGGACCTGCCCGATATGCACAGCGGAAAAGTCCCAGTTTGAAAAAGAGCAATAACCTATTTGCAGGAACCGGCCATCCCCTCCCGGAGAAAACGGGAGGGGAAACGCGGCGGGAAATTTTTCCTACCGGTTCTGTTGGATAGAATCCATTATTTCACTTCCCTTATCGTCTGGCAATTTCGGTTAACGAATTCGTGAAAATGATGATACTGCGCAAGAAACGTGAACGCCCTTCTGATGAGATCCGGATTTATCCTCCATGTTTCAATCATTGTTTTGATAAAAAGGTTCCTCTCCTGACGATTGGCTGCCAGCAAAAAGTAAGAAATCATCTTGATGCCGTTGGCAAGTTGCTTCGGATCAAATTTTTTACGGACATAGAGATTGCTCCGATACGCCACTTGCTTGAGCCAGCTTTGCAACCGATTGTGGAATAATGCAGGATCATATATTTTTTTAAATAGTTCGGAATAAAGCAGCAAAAGTTCTTCCCGGCTCAACAGCTTTGGGATAATATTGGTATACAGTTGCCATTCTCCGGAAAAGTCATCGCTTAAAAGTCGTCCCTCTTTTTTCAGGCGGTCATACAGCGGAGTATGCTGTGGCGCGTTGAGCAGGCTGATTCCGGCGATCGGGCTGTTCGTGCATGTAATAAAATCATAGAGTTCATCAAAAACACTTTCGTCATCATGATCAAACCCGACAATCAGGCCAAGAAACGGCATAATGCCATAGCGGGAAATCTTGTTGATTCGTTCAAAGATATCATATTTTAAATTTTGACTTTTTTTGACTTCTTCCAGACTTTTTCTGCGCACAGTCTCAACGCCGAGAAAAAGCACGGAAAAGCACGCGTCAGCGCACATCTTGAGCATTTCATTGTCATCCGCTATTTCCACCGTGATCTGCGTGGCAAAAGAAAGAGGCCGCGACTGGGCAGTGTTCCAATCAATTAGTGCTGCAAGGAGTTCCCGGGTAAAACTTTTGTCAGCCAGAAAATTATCATCGGAGAAAAACACCGTGCGTGCACCGATTTTGTGCGCCGCTTCAACTTCACAAAGGACCTGCCGGACAGATTTTGTGCGCGGTTTGCGGCCCACATACTGAATGACATCACAGAACTCGCAGCAATTCGGGCAACCACGGCTGGTTTGCACGTTGATGTTAATGTAGTCGGTGGCGTTAATCAATGACCAGTCCGGTGCAGGACTATCTTTGATATCGATATAGGTTTCCTGGGAATATACGGAATGGGTCTTTCCTCCCACCCACTGCTGAAGGAATAAAGGCCAGGTATATTCAGCCTCACCGATAAAATGGTAGTCGGCAAGAAAGCGGCACTGGTCATGATGAATCGTCGCGTAAGTCCCGCCCAGAGCTATCGCTACACCCTTTTGTCGAAATCCCGCGCATAATTCGTGAATCCTTTTTCTGTGCAAGGTTGCACCGGTTACGGCGACAAGATCACAAGGCATATTCCAGTCAAGCGTCGAAACATTTTCGTCACACAGGACATATTCAACATTGACGCCGGGCGGAGTCAATGCCATGAGCGTCGCCAACGCCGCGTTGGGCATGAGAGTCTTCGCACCCAAAAGATCAACCGTACCCTGCATTGACCAGAAATTTTCCTGATGCCTTGGCGCAACAAGGTATATTCTTTTGCAATGATCACCGGTTCCGTAGCGTTTCGTTCTAACGGGGGGCATTTTCTGTCCCTCTTTATTAAGTAAACTTTATCACTATTATCCGGGCATGAACTTTTTCACATGGTAGAGCAGGAAGAGAGCAACGATATCCCGACAAATCAAGATCACATATATAATCGGATGAATTACAGCAATCATCCTGACCAATCAAATCATCGAATCCTGCAGCAACCTGCTCATGGAGTCGATTTGAACGGGTGGATGTATTGACATTAAAAAATGTCAACATATCCCGGAAAGATACATCATCACGGGATCAAATTCAGCACCCTGGCTAAAAAACAAAAGGGGGACAGGACTGTCCCCCTTTCTCGTCCAGAAATTTATGCGGCAGGCATTTGTGTGAAAACACCGCGCGGATCAACCTGGGTGCGTATGATCTGCAGTGCCTAAGGCGTAACCAGCTTTGTCTCCGGGATGTCCCCTTCCGGTTTTACAAGTTCAAAACCGGTAAGCTGCTGGGCCAATTCGAAAGTGACCCCCGGCGTCAATGTTTTGACCCTCATCCGTTTACTGACCGGGTGAAAATCATAGACTCCCCAAGGGCTGATGACAGCTGCCGGACCATTGCCGATGAGACCGGCTTCCTGACGTGAGTTGCCGCCCGTCAAATGTCCCACAGAGGTAATGAAATCAACCTTCTCCGGAAACTTGTCCGGGGTCTGAAGCCCGACCAGGACCATCTTCTCTGTGAGCGAGGACAGATCATTGTTCCCGCCGCTGCCGGTCAGACGAACCTTCGGGTGGTGATAATCCTTGCCGATCATATGGGTGTTGACATTGCCGTACATATCCACCTGGGCAAAACCCAAAAAACCGATGTCCACGTAGCCATTGTAGCATTGAGCAAACGAATAGGACATTTCCATAATGGTAGGGGACTTCCGCCAGGTCATGGGACAGCCAACTGACCAGGGCATGTCTCCTTCAATAGGATCCTGTCCACCGGATTCATAAACCAGAGTAATATTGGGGGCATGGGTCTTTTTGGCCAGAATCCCCGCCACCATGGGAATTCCGGTGCCAATATACACGACCGAGTGGTCGCTGATCTGCTGCGCTATGATATAGGCCAATGTCTCTAAAGGATTGGCCGGTGCATTTAAGTCTTGCATAATCTGCTCCTGTCTTAATAGTAAATTCCTGAATCGTGCTTCAGGGTGTATTCTTCATACGAGAAATCAATGTCTTCATTATCGCCTTCGGCGGCCTTTGTCTGACGGCGGGCCTCGGCGATCCATTTCGCGCCTCCCAGTTTGTCGACAAACTCGAACTGGTTTTTGACACCCATGATCCACTCGTCACAAAATGCCTTGTTGTTTTCTGCAGACGCGCCGCCAAAACGCATGCACTTTTCCCACCATTGCCTCGGCCAGTAATAACACCCGGGCATGCTGCCGGGAAGCGCTCCAAATGGCATTTCCACCACGGCATCGGCATAGAAGAACGGAATGATCTGCCCCTGCCTGTTGTAGCGGATATCGTTCTCGGGAACAATCTCTTCGGCGGTAATGATGAGTTTGCGTGCCGCCGCGGCTACCGCAAGATCATTCACGGCGGGACCGTAAATGTAGGCGTTGCCGTACTTGTCAGCCATGTGACAATGAATAATCGATATATCAGGGTAAATGGCCGGCACAAATACAACAGGATCATGAACTCCCTTGAGCGGATTCTGGACAACCTTGAGGTACGGGTTATAGCGGACGATATCACTGCCGAGCATTTGTTTACTGAAAACGCCGGCAACACCAAGCTGGGCGGCCTTGAATGCCTGGGCCACTCCCCCGTGGCTCCACTCCGACAAAATCTGGATCTGGCCCGCCTTCAAAGCGCGGTCGTAGACCTTGTCAATACCGCGCATTTCCGCTCCGGTGTATGAACTGTGGGAATGGGTCACCAATCCGTAAGTGATGAAAAAACTCTGATTGGTATTGGGCGCTCCGATCATCTGCAGGTTCTTTTTGCCCTGCCTGATGACCTCGTAAAAGGCCTGATGCGGTGTCCTCACATAGGAAAACCCGCCGTCCGTGATGACGTCGCCATCCTTGACAAAGGCATCAACGGCCTCGCCAATCGTCATCCGTTTGTCTTTCTTTGCATGCTCCTTTTTCAAATGCGCCGCGCGTGCCGACTCAAAATCAACCAGCCTGTCCAGAACGGACGTGTCGCTGATTCTAAGATTCGCAACGGCCTCCTCATTGTAGAGATATTTTGCCATCTCCATTGCCTCCTAACGTTTATTACCAATGTGCTTGCGCACATTAATTTCCTCATGAAACCTTTATCCTACAAGTCGAGCGTGGTCAAGTATAATTGTAAGTATTTGAAATCGTTTTTAGACTGCTGGTCAGAAAAAAGCTGTTGATTGGTGATTTCCTACATTTTTCTTGGAGATGTTTTCATCTGTTTTTCACTTGTCAAACCAGATCAGAGAATAAAAAACAGGCAAACCTATGGTCGTTTCATCATTTTGGCATCTGCCCCGGGAAGAAAAACACACAATTTGTCTTTGATTTTAACATTCGATGTGTATAGAATATAAATGTTTTCAAATGTCAGCATGCAAGTCTTATTGTATAAAATTGCATTTATCATAAAGGGGGGTCTATGGCTGGCGACAGAGACAGAACACGGGTACAGCTTTTTGAAGATGTCAAAGTTCTTCGGCAGCAGGTAGCTGAATATGAAGAACAAAACACAAAATACCAGCAAGTTATTGATGAGTTAAAAGAAAATGAGAGGCGTTACCGCCTGATTGCCCAAAACAGTCATGATTGGGAATTCTGGCTCGACGTTGATGACCGTTTACTCTATACCTCGCCCTCCTGTAAAAAAATTACCGGCTACACCGAAGAAGAATTTAAAAAAAACCGGGATCTTTTATTTAAAATCATTGATCCGTCCGATCGGCCAATCTTTACGGAACACCGCAATATGGTGAAGAAATCAAAAGTCCCGGGCGATGAAGAATTCAGAATTATCCGCAAGGACGGCAAGGTCCGATGGATAAGCCATGTCTGCCAGCCTGTTTATGACGAAGACGGACAGTATGCCGGCACGCGCGCAAGTAACAGGGACATCACCGAAAGCAAGATCACGGAAGATGAGCTCAAAGAAAGAACAAGACACCTTGAGATTCTTGCTGAAAACATCGTTGACATGACCTGGACCATGGACATGGATCTCAACCTGACTTTTGTCAGCCCATCCGTGGAGACATTAAGAGGTTTCACGGTAGAGGAGGTCATGGAACAGGAGCCGGATGAAATCTTCACGCCGGAGTCTTTTGAATTGATCAACAGCGTCTGGGGTGAGGAACTTGCTTTGGAATATTCCAAAAAGGCACCCAAGAATCGTTCACGAATCATTCAATTGGAATATCTGTGTAAAGACGGATCTACCGTATGGACCGAAACCAATCTGACGCCCATCCGGGACTTCAGCGGCAAGATGATAGAAATTCTTGCTGTTTCCAGGAATATCAGCGATCGTAAGATCAATGAAGAAGCCCCTCGGCAAAGCCACATTGAAGCACAGGGAATTGAAAATCTTTTACGGGAACAGGCCAATCAGACCCAGCTGATGATGAAAAAGTTGCAGGACAGCGAAAAACTTGCCCAGGAAAAAGATGACCTCATCAAACAAAATGAAAAACGTCTGCTGGATTTCGAAAAACTGCTGAAAGAAAAAGAAGGTCAGCTCAGGCAGTTCGAACAGCAGCGGCAGGACAGCGCGAAGCAGTCCGGTGCAATCGAAAAACTTATCCAGGAAAAAGATGACCTCATCAAACAAAATGAAAAACGTCTGCTGGATTTTGACAAAATCCTGAAAGAAAAAGAAAATCAACTCAGGCAATCTGAGCTGCAATTGCAAGACATCATGAGAAAGGCGCGTGAAAGCGAAAGGTTGGCGAAAAATCAGGAAAGCCGTCTCGGCCTCATGGAGGCAAAACTTCTGGAAAGCAACAACCTTCTCAGTCAAAAAGAAATTCGTCTTTTGGATCAAACGGCATCTGAAAACGATGAATGCTACAAAAGCCTGTTTGAAAATGGCCGCATGGTCATGCTCCTCATTGACCCGGACAGCAAATCCATTGTCGATGCCAATCGTGTCGCGTGTGCGTATTACGGGTGGAACCGTGAGGAGCTGATACAAAAGAAGATGTCTGAAATCTGCACATTGAGCGTTGATGAACTTAACGCGCAGATGACTCTGGACCCGACGCAAAAGCGCAGTTATTTTGTTTCAAAACACAGCAGGGCGGACGGTTCAATCCGTGACGTGGAAGTTTTCAGCGGACTGTTGCCGCGAAACGGTAAAAAGCTTTTTTACAATATGATCTCTGACATCACGGAACGCAACAGGATGGAGGATGCCTTTAAAAATACCGTAAAACTCCAATCCCTGGGCCTTCTGGCTGGCGGAATCGTTCATGATTTCAATAATCTCCTCACGCTGGTGCAAGGATATATCGACATGGCCGTTTTAGGAATCAAATCCGACCACATCGCTCAAAAATGGCTGAAATCCGCACAACAGTCGCTGGACAAAACCAGGGAACTGACCAGCCGTCTTTCTGCTTTTTCGCGTGGAGGTCAGCCGAAGCCCAAAATCCAGCACATTGAACATATTCTCCGGGACGCCGTTAAAAACACATTGAAATCATCACCTGTAAACCCGCAGATGGAAATCCAGAAAGGTCTATGGCCCGCTGATATTGATGAAGTTCAGATCAGCCATTGTTTTAACAACCTTCTGGATAACGCTCGTGACGCCATGCCCGGAGGAGGAACCATTAAAGTTCGCGCCGAAAATATCGACCTGAAAGAAACCGACACAATCCCGCTTGCAGATGGCCCGTATCTGCGGATTATTTTTGAAGACAGCGGATCCGGCATTCCACGGGAACATATTGATAAAATATTCGATCCATACTTTACGACCAAAGAATCGGGACAGGACAAGGGCATGGGGCTCACCGTATGCAACGCCGTTTTGAAAAAGCACGGTGGCGGCATCACTGTCGATTCCAGGGAAAAAGGCGGAGCCTCCTTCAGCCTGTATCTTCCGGCCAAACCGGACGGAACTCCCGAAGCAGATTCCGGAGAAAAAGTGTTTATTCCTTCCCGGAGGCGCATCCTGATCATGGACGACAGTCCGGACATCAGAACACTCGTGCAGCTTTATGCCGACCAGCTTGATTTTGAAGCAACAACGGTGGCCGGGGGACAGGAGGCGATACAGGAATATCAAAAAGCGCAGGATGCCGGCAATCCATATTGCGCCGTCTTGATGGCATTTTCGGTCCGGCAGGGCTTAGGCGGGAAAGCCGCATTGACGCGGATGAAAAAAATTGCCCCGGACATCAGGGCCATTGTCATTTCCGGAGACGATGATCCCGTCATGAAAAAATACGCGGATTATGGTTTCCACGCTGCATTGAAAAAACCTTTCCGCTTCGAGGATGTCAAAAAGGTATTGGAAAAAACCCTGACATAAGAGTAAATATCCTGCGCGTTGTTGACAGGCAGGTTCAAAAGGTACGGCACAGATTCAGAACTGTGCCGCCCGCCCGGACAAATCCTATCAGACTATCAACGCTGGATCATCATCTTGTGATAATGGAATTTTTATCATATTATTTAAGGAGTTCATCGTGTCTGAACATGTTCAAATGAAAAAATGGCGTGAAGCGGCGGCCAGGGAGCTTAAAGGAAGTTCCGTTGAATCATTAAACTGGAAAACGGCGGAAGGTATCGTTCTCAAACCACTGTATACAGCTTCCGATCTGGAAGAACTGGACACCGTCGACACCCTCGCCGGTCTGGCTCCTTATCTTCGGGGGCCTACGGCCACCATGTATACAAACCGTGCCTGGACCATCCGGCAGTACGCAGGGTTTGCCACCGCAAAAGAATCGAATGAATTCTACCGCAAAAATCTGGCCGCAGGGCAGACGGGTTTATCGGTGGCCTTTGACCTGGCCACACATCGGGGTTATGATTCCGATCATCCCCGCGTGTCGGGAGACGTAGGAAAAGCCGGTGTGGCGATTGATTCCGTCGAAGACATGAAAATCCTTTTTGATCAGATTCCCCTGGAAAAAGTTTCCGTCTCCATGACCATGAACGGCGCGGTGCTGCCGATCCTGGCGGGCTACATTGTGGCGGCCGAGGAACAGGGAGTCGAGCAGAAACTTCTTACCGGTACCATTCAGAACGACATCCTCAAAGAATTTCTGACCCGCAACACTTACATATATCCCCCGCGTCCCTCAATGCGCATTGTGTCCGACATCATTGCCTACTGTTCGAAACACATGCCAAAATACAATACCGTTTCCATCAGCGGCTATCACATGATGGAGGCGGGAGCGGATTCCGTTTTGCAAACCGCCTTCACGCTGGCCGACGGCAAGGAATACATCCGTGCGGCTATTGACGGTGGTTTGAAGATTGATGAGTTTGCGCCGAGGCTTTCTTTCTTTTTCGGTGTGGGGATGAATTTTTTCATGGAGATTGCCATGCTGCGGGCGGCGCGATACCTGTGGCATGAAATCGTCAGCGAATTCAACCCGACCAACCCCCGTTCATCGGTATTGCGCACGCATGTGCAAACCTCCGGCTGGAGTCTCACGCAGCAGGATCCCTACAACAATATCATCCGCACCACACTGGAGGCGCTGGCGGCAGCCCTCGGCGGCACCCAGTCCCTTCACACCAACTCGTTTGATGAAGCTGTCAGCCTTCCCACGCCGCTTTCCTCCCGGATTGCCCGCAACACGCAGATCATTATTCAGGAGGAATCGCAAATCTGTCATGTCGTCGATCCCCTCGGCGGTTCGTACTATATTGAATCTCTTACGGCATCTATTATCCGGGAAGCCCGGAAGATCATTGATGAGATTGAAGAGCTGGGCGGCATGGCAAAAGCCATTGAAACCGGTATGCCCAAAATGAGGATTGAAGAATCCGCCGCCCGCAGGCAGGCACGGATCGACCAGGGGAAGGACACCATTGTCGGCGTCAACAAATACTGCATCCAGGAAGAAATACCGATCGAGGTGTTGGATATTCCGAGCTCCGTCCGTGACGAACAGATCAGCCGCATCAAACAAATCAAATCCACGCGCAATAACGCGGCCGTGCAGAAAGCCCTGGAAAAAATCACCACCGCGGCCGAACAGGGTGGCAACCTATTGGAGGCCTCCATCGAGGCCGTGCGGCTTCGGGCAACCGGGGGAGAAGTTTCCGACGCCATCGAAAAAGTGTTCGGACGTTATGTGGCGACAACGAGAGTCATCTCCGGCGCCTATTCTTCGGAATACGGGGAAAGTGCCGTCCTCGAAGCATTGCGCGGGCGGACGAACAGATTCCTGGAAAAAACGGGACGCCGTCCCCGTCAGCTGGTAACCAAAATGGGACAGGATGGTCATGACCGCGGGATCAAGGTGGTTGCCACGGCGTATGCCGATATGGGTTTCGATGTTGATATCAGCCCGATGTTTCAAACCCCGGAAGAAGCGGCAAAAATGGCCATTGAAAATGACGTTCATGTTGTGGGTGTGTCAAGCCTTGCCGCAGGCCACAAGACCCTTGTTCCGGAACTCATTGAAAATCTGAAAAAAATGGGAGGGAAAGATATTATCGTGGTTGTCGGCGGTGTCATTCCTCCTGCGGACTATGATTTCCTGTACGCCAAAGGCGTTAAGGCAATCTTCGGGCCCGGCACGGCCGTTACCAAATCGGCAGACAAAGTTCTTCAACTTCTGGAGGAACAATACCTCTAAAAAAACATGGTGGACAGCCCCTGTCTTCGCAGAGACTGTCCACCTTCCACATCAGTTCGATTTGCTTACGGGTGTGAATTTTTCCGATATGTCAATGATCATCTCGCGGTCAGGCAAATCCTGAATTGAAATTACCTGCTTCGGTTGTTTGTCCAATTCGACCATCCTGACGACCCTGCTGTTTTGGGTGTGAAAATAGTACCGCTTCCGCTTCAGATCCGAAAGCGACGTCCATGCCGTTGAGTCCTGAATCTGGCCTTTCCCGGTTGGAGAATTTGCAACAATTGAACCTTCAGGGATATCGAACTGGTTCAGAACCCGAAATGCTCTGTCAATGGCTTCATCGGGGCCTGTCTTTGTTGTCGGGATGGCCGTACTCAGAAAGAACATGGCCCTGACAAACCGCGAAGGGGGTGTGAAATCGCCCGGCAGGCCGACGGCGCCGGTGCCGTTGCCCAGTTTGTCATAAGTCTTCCCGTTGAAAACGGCATTTTCCCTGCTCAGGGGCTGCAGACCGATATAATTTTTCATATTGGTCATATGCCAGTCGTAGGTCGGGTTGTTGGTGATGACACCGATACTGTCGAAGATCTTCGCCTTCCCGCCCTTAAACTCGACAACGATGGAAGCTCCGCTCTCATCCGTAACGAGGTAATGAAGCTGCGGACAGGTATCTTTGTTGCACATCAGTTTGCCTTTGTATTTCAGGGTTAACTGGGCAACATCGACCGTTCCGGTCCCCAGGGCTGACCTGACTTCCTTAACCGTTGCAAAATTACTGAGAACCCACGACACGAAATCCGTATTGGCAATCGTCTTTCCTTGTCGCGGCTTATCCTGATATTCTTCATATCCCATGTGATAGAAACCGCCGCAGGATAATCCCTTTTCATTGATTCCGTCTGCAACCTCGTCAAGGACAGGCAGTCCGGGACGTTCCGGGCTCATGCCCACATGCTGATATTTTGCCGTCCATTGAAGTCCGGTAATGCCATCCCCGCAGATATTCATTTTGCAGGCATTGTACGGATAGCCTTTGGGGACAGAAATGAGTCGCCAATCGGTGACATCCTCACCAAACTCCATCGTACGCGCCTGAATGGCATAGCGATTGCCGCCGTTATCCTGAACCGAGAACGCAATACCGGTACAGGCATCAGCAAGTGAAAACGCGAGAGAAACCGACATAACAACTGCAAGCAAAAGTATCTTGATTTTGAAAAACACCATAATGTCCTCCCTTGTCAGGAACAAAGCAATCACTCTCGTTTCATATTTCGTTGCCGGTCTGTTAACAACCCGATCGCCTTCTTTTACATCTTCATTCCACCGTCACAGAAAATAATCTGCCCGGTAATAAAAGAGCTTTCATCGGAAGCCAGGAAAAGCGCCAGATTGGCAATGTCCTGCGGAGAGCCCTTACGATTCAACGGCACGATAAAAGGCAGCATCATGTCCATCTGCTTGAGGGTTTCCGGAGGCATATTCTTCATCATGTCCGTCCAGATCATCCCCGGGGCAATCGCATTGACATTTACACCCTTGGCGCCCAGCTCCTTGGCCGCTGTCTTGGTCATCCCGATCACGCCCGCTTTCGATGCGGAGTAGTTTAGCTGCCCGACGTTGCCCAGCGCGCTGGTCGAAGAAATATTAATGATCTTGCCGTAGCCTTTCTCCCGCATGATACGCGCCGCGCACTGGATACCTAAGTACACCCCGGTCAGGTTGACGTCAATCACGGCACTCCACTGATCGTCGGTCATTTTGTGCAAAATGGAATCGCGGGTGATGCCCGCATTGTTCACGATGATATCCAGCGTGCCGAATTCCTTCACGGCCGTGTCCACCATCTTCTGCACAGTGGCACGGTCGGAAACACTGCCAATGACCGCAACCGCCTGACCGCCTTTGGCCTTCACCTGATCCACGACATTTTTCGCATCGTCTTCATTGACATCATTGACAATGATTTTCGCGCCTTCTTCGGCAAACCTCAATACAATACCTTCACCAATGCCGCGCCCTGACCCGGTCACAATTGCCACTTTGTCTTTCAGTCTCATAAGAAATCTCCCCTGTTATTTTTTTTGGGGCATGCCCCTAAATACTTTCCTGTCATTCTGTTTGTTATCTGCATCTCCGAAGATTTAACCGGCGGGCCGTTTGCGGATGATCTCCCTGCAAAGGTCCAGGTAATCTTCAGCACCGTGGCTTCTGGGAGCGTATTCAAAAATGGACTGTCCAAAGCTGGGAGCTTCGGCCACGGCAATATTCTCGCGGATCACGGAATTGAACACCCGCTCGCCGAAGCGCTCACGGACCTTGTCCATGATGGCGTTGTTCAATCTTTTCCGGCCATCGTAGCGCGTGGGAATCACGCGATACGATGGACCATCCTTATTGAATTTTTTTTTGACTTCCTCAAGCAGCGACAAAAGCCTGCTCATGCCTTTGAGCGCGAGGAATTCCATCTGCAGCGGAATATACACTTCCCGGCAGGCAACCAACGCATTGACCGTCAGCAGCCCGGCCGCCGGGGGGCAATCGATGATCACATATTGAACATCGGAAACCTCCGCCAGACGATTCTTCAGGATTTTTTCCTTCCCTGGAAGACCGGACATTTCCGTTTCCAGACGCGATAAATCGAGGTTCGCCGGCAACACTTTCATACCCTTGAGCTCCATGACCGCTGCATCAAGGCTCTGGGTTTTCCTCATAACCGAATAAATCGTGCTCTTCATCTGATGGGCGTCCAGGCCCAGAGAGTAAGTGAGATGCGCCTGCGGATCAAAGTCGATGACCAGAACTTTCTTCTTAAGCATCGCGAGTCCGACGGCAACATTGAGAGCACAGGTCGTTTTACCGACGCCCCCCTTCTGGTTGCAAAAGGCGATGATGTCAGGACTGCTCATACTTTATTCTCCCGATATTGATTTCAGGCAATCGTCGAAAAAAAATCTTTGACAATGCGGGTGATTTCCGCGGGCTTTTCCATGGGAATCAAGTGCCCGGCATCGGCAACCGATTCGTATTTGCCCTGCGGCAGCATCGAAACGGCTCTCTGGATATCCACCAGACCGATATTGGTGCTTTTTCCTCCCTCGATCACCAGCACAGGGCAGGAAATCTTCTCCAGAAGCGGCCAGGGATTGCAGCACCAGCCGCCCATAAACATGGCGGCTTCGCTTTCCGGCGTACAGGTCAGACGCATATCGCCTTCTGTCATTTTTTCCATACCGAACTGCTTATACAGATGCAGGATTTCCGGGTCCCAGGATGAAAAAAAAGAACGCGATTTTAAATAGGACATCGCCTCTTCTTCATTGTTCCAGTGATTGAGCCTTTTAATCGACTTGGAAGCCAGCGGATGAGCCTCCAGGCTGGGTGTCATCTCGTAAAACTGTTCTGGCAGGAAAATCGGTTCAATAAGAACCATGGCCCTCGGCACAAGTCCGTACCTGCCGACGGCAATCGCAGAAACCGTCGCCCCCATTGAATGACCGACCATCAGGTGGTTCTTAATTTTCTGCTCACAACAGAAAGTGGCCAGATCTTCAGCGACCACGCTCCAGGCCAACCCTCCTTCATGCGGATTGCACGATCGGTAGTTGCAGATGTACGGCGCCCATGCCGAATGTTCCGGAACAAAATTTTCAATGATGGGATGCCACAACCAGGGCAGAAATCCGGTGGCATGAGTAAAAAGAATCTGGCGGGGACCTCCATCGTAAAACAGATAGGGCAGTTCGGCCCCGCCAACGTCCTGCTTCTGCAATTGGGGTATTTCCTTTTTCATAAGTTAATCATTTTCCTTCTCTAAAAACACGGAAACTTTACAACGATTTTCAAGGCTGCCCGCTCCATTATGCTTATCCTGTGAAAAAACTGTACACGACTCAAAAAACAAAGACAGCAGCCGCAACAACCGTGGTATAATGATTATCCATGCATATTTTTGACTGGGTGACATTCAGGGTGCGGACAATCTTTCCGCTGATTTTAAAAATCTTCTTTTTCTCGTCCCAGCTTTCGTCCACGTTGAAATCAATCCCCAGGGTTGAGGCGAGCATCGCCGCAGCCAGATCCTCGGCATGGTCGCCAGTCTGTTTCTCCGTCAGGCCAAAAGCATGATGTTCACTGATGTAACCATAGGATGATTTATCAGCGGGTATTGCACAACCGACGGAAGCGGCAAGAAGCCTTTTCGGTTCATTGCTGCAGCAGCGGCTCATGACGCAGTATGTAATGGCGCCGGGCACCAGATGCTTAAGCCCCTGCGACTTGGGAATCATTTTGCAGCCGGGCGGAAAAATACTGGACACCTGCACCAGATTACATTTTTCAATGCCGGCATTTCGCAGGGCGCGTTCAAACGAATGCAATTCATCCCGGTGCGAACCGACACCTTTGGTAAAGAAAATCTTTTTAGGAACAAAAGTCTGCATTTTTGTCTCCTTTGAATATTTAATACTCGGTCAGTGTGGAAAGGCCGCGTTCACCCACCAGGATGATGCGGGTGTGTGTCAGGCGGTTCGAAATCACCTTGGCCGTTGACTGCATGATTTTGAAACCCAGTGCATTGTCCTCTTCCATCATATCAAGCAATTTTTCCGAATCGAAAGAAATGAGTTTTGTATCTTCAAGACAGCGGGCGCTCAGGGTATAGATGAACGGCTCAACAACAGCCGACCAGCCCATCGATTCACCCCGGGTAATAAAATCAACCGTTACCTGCAAAGGCGGTTTGCCCGTTCCCACATAGGTATCCATGAAAAGGGCTACTTTCCCTTCCATGACCAGGTAGAGACTGCGTGCCGGATCACCGTTGGAGTATAGATGTGCCCCGGCCTGATAGGTTTCCTCTTTGCCCAGAGGTTCCAGTTTCACCAGTTGATCGTTGCTGAAATTTTTAAAAAAAGCAAAATTTTTAAGTACACTCACGGCGATCATAATCCATCTCCTTTCTCAATGTTGAAAATATTATTATCCTGGGTCACACTTATCAGATGCTCACCCTGTCAAAGGTTCAATACAAAATTTATTTAGATGATAATTTACACGAAATCAAAGAGAATGCAAAATAAAATGATCAGGAACTATCAAAGCGTTTATCTTGCCCGAAACCGAAAAAAAGACTATAAGGAATCCAACATTAAACAAAGGATATCTTTATGAAACGATTTTTTAGTCTGGTCGCTGTTTTATCTTTGATTTTATCAGGTTGCGTATCCGCTCCCGATACCGTCCGTGAAGTCAGGAGATTTCACTATGACCGTACCCCCTATTTCACGGATGTTACTCCTCCCGAGGATTCCATTCTTGATGTCCGGGAACTCCCCCAGGACCATACCTTTTATCTTAACAGCTCCACGACAGACAGAGAACATCTGTCAGTGGAAAATCAGATGAGAATGGACAGAAATTATAACAACACCTATTTTTCCGTATGGCATATGAAGTATCCTTATCATGCCCTCCCCGAGCGGGTCCGAAACGATTTTAGAATATATGCCCTGAGACCCGGCTATGGTGAAAACAAAAGAAAACATCCTGCGGATTGGGTCAGAAATCTGCAAAGCAGTGCATCCCTCGAAAGCTATCCAAATATTCTTTCCCGCGGAATTACAACCAGAAATACAAGCCTCAGAGAACTGCCTACCAATATCCCTCATTTTTCGGCAAAGGACGGTGACAGCAAAGCCTGGCCATTTGATAATCTGCAGCGATCTTCCGTACCGGCCAATACACCGGTCTTTGTCTGCCACCTCAGTGCCGACAAATCCTGGGCACTGGTTGAAACATCCTTTACATACGGCTGGATTCCAACGGAAGATTTCGCATTCGCCAACAATGAATTTGTGAAAAACTGGGAGACGGGAAGCTATGCCGTAATCATCCGGGAACATGTATCCGTTCTGGATACAAGAAACCAGTTTCTTGTCCAGGCATCGGTGGGCAACATTTTCCCTCTGGAAGCCATCTCGGGTGGCGAAATAAAAATATCCGTCGCCGTGGCTGACCCAAACAGGCAGGCCGTAATTCGGCATGGTTTTGTACCGGAAAAAGCGGCCGCCCGAAAACCATTCCGCTTCAATCCGGTAAACGCGGCAAAGATCGCAAATGAGATGAAGGGCGAACCATACGGGTGGGGAGGTCTTTACGGCAGGCGCGATTGTTCAGCCATGACACGTGATTTTTTTGCCGTCTTCGGCATCTGGCTCCCGCGACATTCCTCAAGCCAGGTGAAAGAAACAGGCATCTACATCGACTTGCGGGGCCTTTCACCGGACGAAAAGGAGAGAACTATCATTGAAAAGGGCGTCCCTTACCTGACCCTTTTATGGCGAAAGGGCCACATTATGCTGTATATCGGCCACAAAGACGGCAGGGTACTCATTTTTCACAACATGTGGGGCGTACGAACAAGAGATGAGTTGGGACGTGAGGGAAGAAAAATTGTCGGACAGGCGGTCATCACGACTTTACGACCGGGACAGGAAGTACCCGACTTCGATCCGTCCGTCGGATCTTATCTTTCCCACATTGCGGCCATGAATATTCTGATTCCCGTAAAGCAGGAATAACCGGCTCAATGAATAAATATAAAATCATTCTGGAATACGACGGCACGAGCTACAGCGGCTGGCAGGTGCAGAAAAACGCCAGAAGCATTCAGGGCGCGCTGATGGACGCAGCGCAAAAATTCCTGAACACATCCATGGACATTCAGGGTGCGGGACGAACAGACGCCGGTGTCCATGCACTCGGACAAACCGCTCACCTGGAATGCGCGCACAAACTCGACTGTGAAACCCTGCGGATAGGACTCAATGACCACCTTCCCGCAAACATCAATGTCCTGTCCGTGCAAAACGCACATCCCCGTTTTCATGCCCGCCATTCGGCTGTCAGCCGAAGTTACCTGTACCTGATTGCCCGACGGCGCACAGCTTTCGGGAAAAAATATGTCTGGTGGGTCAGAGATCAACTCCACACGGATAAAATGCGAAAAGCTCTGTCCATATTCAAGGGATTTCACGATTTCACGTCTTTCGCCGACAAGAGAATGGAAAGGAACTCATCAACAAAAGTTCTGGTCGAAAGCATCGAACTACAAGAATTTAACGGCCTGATTGCCATACGCATCACCGGCTCCCATTTCTTATGGAAAATGGTCAGGCGCATGATTGGAATGACCGTTGAGGCCGGACGCGGCAAAATATCAGCCGGAGAACTGGAGCAGATGCTGCTTGCTGATTCTGATGTGCCTGCCCGTCACACAGCTCCACCCTCCGGGCTTTTCCTGGAAAAAGTGCTGTACGATGGCGACAAACTGCCGCCCATTCAACCACCGATTCATTTGCTGTAGAAACCTTCCCGGCAACCTCGTATCCGGCCGTTATTTTATCAGAAAAACATTGACATACAGAGGGAACTTCCATATATTCCCGCTGCCGGAAAACGCTTTTTTTACCGGGCCATACTCGTTTAAAAAAAGCTTTCTCCCACCGGCAGGCGGACGGGTAAACGCGTTTCTTGCTGAATCGTTCACAAATCAGAACCATACAAATCTCTGCAACTACAGATCAGGCAGCCCTATGGATAAGGTCAAAAAAAAGGGACCAACAACTTTAGAGACGCTCAAGGAGCTGATCAGCCGCCACCGCGAATTTGACATCATCGATCTTTTTTCAGACATGCACCCCGCGGACATTGCCGATCTGATCGATGAACTCGAAGAAGAAGACCGACTGCAGCTGTTTTCCCTGCTGGATGTGGAGAAAGCGTCCGACGTTATTCTGGAGCTCTCCGACAGTTCCAGAGAGCAGATCATTGAAGACCTTTCCAATGAAAAACTAACCGACATCATCGAAGAGATGGAATCGGACGATAAGGCCGACATCATCGCCGAACTCTCCGATGATCAGGCCAAAGCCGTCCTTGACGCCATCGAACCTGAAGAATCCGAGGAAGTCAAAGAACTGCTTCAATACCCCGAGGACACTGCCGGCGGTATCATGCAGTCGGAACTGGTCTCGGTAAAAAAACACGCCACCGTCAATGATGCCTTTCAAGCGGTTGTGGATGCCAAAGACGAAATGGAAAACATCCACAATATTTTTGTTGTGGACGAAGAAGAAAAACTGATCGGCACAGTGCCCCTGCAGAACCTGATCACCATGAAAAGGTTCTCGCCTATCCTGGAAATCATCGACGAGGACATCCCCAGCGTGAACGTAGAAATGGACCAGGAAGAAGTGGCACGTCTTTTCGAAAAATACGACCTTGTTTCCGTCGGCGTTGTGGACAAGGAACAACACCTGCTGGGAAGAATCACCATCGACGACATCATGGACACCGTGCAGGAGGAAACATCCGAAGATATGTATCGCATCGCCGGCCTGGGGCACGACGACACCATTTTCAACAAGACCATTGACTCTGTCAAAAAACGTCTCCCCTGGCTCTATCTCAATCTTCTCACGGCACTGACTTCCGTGCTGGTCATCGGCTTTTTCGAGGACACGATCAAACTCATGGTGGCGCTGGTATTTTTTATGCCGGTGATCGCCGGCCTTGGCGGCAACGCGGGAGGGCAGACCCTGGCCCTGATCATTCGCGGAATTGCACTGGGCGAAGTCACGTTTGAAAACGCCAAGCGCGTCCTGGCCCGTCAGATTGCAGTGGGAGTAACCAACGGCATTGCCGTGGGTACGGTGATCGCCGTTATTGCTTATTTCTGGAAAGGCATCCCCATTCTGGGACTGGTCATCGGTCTGGCCATGATTATCAGTGTTTTTGCCGGCACAATGGTTGGCGTCCTGATTCCCCTTGCCCTGAAAAGGCTCAACCTTGATCCGGCACTGGGCTCCAATATTCTGCTGACGGCCTTTACCGACGCATTCGGTTTTTTCTCATACCTGACCCTGGCAACCATTTTCCTTAAATTGCTGACTTGATGAGAACATTGAAACAGCCCGCTGAACCGGAAGGTCGGTGAAAGCGCTATTGTTGCGCTTCAAAATATTTCTTATCCCTAATCACGATGTATTTCCCGCATCCGGGACAATTTATCCCGGGTTTTGTATTGAGGGCTGATACATTCCTGCCGCAATAAGGACATTGACCCCTGATCAGGGAACGGGCAATCAGCGGATAAGCAACGCCTGCCAAAATGAGAGGAATACCGATAACGAGCCCGACACCCGTCAGACTGACCATAATGCCTATGGCAATCAGAATAAAACCTATGGCTGCTCCGGTTAAGCCCCCGACCGGCTTTCCCCTGCCACCTGCGTTTTTTGTTTCAGCGGATTTATCCGTATTCATCATCCATTCTCCTGTTAATCAAAAAACCCTGAAATTGCTGATCCCTTCATAAACAAATTAACGTCCCTGCTTCTTTTCAGGTGAAAAGTATAGAAACAGAGGAGTTTAACTGTCAAGAAAATAATGGCTAATTTATTGGAAGTATTTATCTTTATTAAAATCGATCCACAGACAGCATGTAATTTTTTGCCATTTTTGATCCAAATGTGCTAACTTCCCCAACGCAACAGCAAGGGACAAACTACCATTGGGTCGGGGAAGGAAGTGCCATGGACAAGATCTCTGAGTTCAGAACAATCATTGAAAACCCTTATTCATATCTCCAAAAAATAAAAGATGAAAACGGCAAAAAAGCAATCGGCTATGTCTGTTCATACGCGCCTGAAGAATTGATCTATGCCGCGGGTGCGCTGCCGGTCAGACTTTTCGGCTCCGATTCCATCATTCACCGCGCCGACCTCCACCTGCAATCCTACTGTTGCTCACTGGTGCGCGGAATCCTTGAAGATGCGCTTTCGGGCCGTCTCGAACTTCTCGACGGCATGATTTTCCCGCACACTTGCGATTCCATCCAGCGTTTATCGGACGTCTGGAGACTTAATCTTGTAAAGTCTTTTCATGCCGATGTTGTCCTGCCGGTGAAACTCACCACTCCCAGCGCAAAAAGTTACCTGGTCGACGTTCTGAAAAAATTCAAAACCGACCTGGAGCAATGGCTGAACATAAAAATAACGGATGCGGAGCTGAACCGCGCCGTAAAAACCTACAACGCCATCCGCTCGCTGATGACGCGGCTTTACCGTCTGCGCTGTGAAAATCCTCACATCATCAGCGGACATGATTTTCACACCCTGATCCGGGCGGCCATGATTGTGGAGCGTGATCATTTTCTTGAAGAGCTGACGGCGATTACAGCCGATCTTGAAAAAACAGCACCTGAAAAAAAATTAACCGGCGTCAAAAGACTGGTCTTATCCGGAGGCATCTGCAATCATCCGGATGTTTACGACACCATTGAAAATGCCGGCGGTGTCGTGACAGGGGATGATCTGTGCACAGGGTCCCGGTATTTTGAAGGGGCCATCGATGACCGTATGCCGCCGCTTGAAGCCATCGCGGCAAGATACGCCACACGCGTCGTCTGTCCGGCCAAGCACTCGGGACTGACCAGTCGCGGCGATAACCTTGTCCGGACCGTCAGGGAATGCGGGGCGGACGGCGTCATATTTATGCTTCTTAAATTCTGCGATCCGCATGCTTTTGATTATCCTTACCTTAAGGAAATGCTGGATCGGGAAAAAATCCCTTCTCTGCTTCTGGAGATGGAAGAACAGACACAGGCAGGCGGACAATTGCAGACGCGGTTGGAAACATTTATCCAGATCTTGTAAACAGGCAAAGGCGGCATCATGAATAATCAAAACTCTGATTTTTTGAAAACGCTCGGGATTTATCTCTTCGGTCAGGCCAAAAAGTTGTCCCTGAAGTTTAAAAAAGCCCCGACCATGAAAGAACTGATGATCGTTTACTACAGTGAAGCTAAATCGGCAAAGCTCACAGGGAAAAAAGTGGCCTGGATCACCAGCGGCGGTCCTGTGGAGCCGCTGATTGCGATGGATATCATTCCCATCTACCCCGAAAACCACGGCGCGATGATTGGCGCGTCAAAAATGGGCGCGGGGCTCTGTGAAAAAGCGGAGGCTATGGGCTATTCCAGCGACCTGTGTTCCTACGCCCGTTCCGACATTTCCTGCGCCACCGTCAACGGCGGCCCCATCGGTGGACTGCCGCGTCCCGACATGCTGGTCTGCTGCAACAATATCTGCGGAACTGTGCTCAAATGGTATGAAGTGCAGGCGCGCTATTTCAATGTACCGCTCTTTATACTGGATACCCCTTTCTGCCATACCGGCTATTCGGAAGACACGGCCCGTTATGTGCGCACCCAGATTGATGAATACATCCAGTTCATCGAAGAGGTCTGCGGGAAAAAATACGATTTCGAAAAACTCCGTCAGGTCGGACTTCTCTCCTATGAAGCACAGAAACTCTGGCAGGCGGTTCTGGACACCGCTGCGCACCGGCCCGCGCCTATGAGCGCCTTTGACGCCTTCTATCACCTGGCGCTGATCGTCACCCTGCGGGGAACAAAAGAAGCCGTAAAGTATTATCAAAATCTTCTGGCTAAAATGAAAGACCGGGTTGCGAAGGGGATTGGCGTGGTGCCGGACGAAAAATACCGTCTTCTTTGGGACAACATTCCCATCTGGCCCCGCACACGCTGGCTGTCGGAAAAATTCGCTTCGCACAACGCCTGCCTGGTTGCGGATACCTATACATCGGCCTGGTGCGGAACCCTGAAGTACATCAACGAGGATAAATTTCTCGATTCTATGGCGGAAGCCTACACACGGATTTATCTTAACATCGGGGTTGATGAGATGGCAAAGACGGTCATCGAGATGATTGACAAGTATCAAGCCGACGGACTGGTTATGCATTCCAACCGCAGCTGCAAACCCTATTCGTTCGGGCAGCTCGACATTCAAAGGATCGTTGAAAAGGAACGAGGGATTCCTTCCCTGATGATCGAAGCGGACATGGTCGATGACCGGAGTTTTTCTGAAAGCCAGATTGCAACCCGGATCGACGCGTTTATGGAAATCATAAAAGAAAGACGTAAAGAGTAAGGAGTCAAAAGCGAGGTGTAAGGAGAGCAATTCCTCCTGGCGCCTGACGCCTCACTCCTCACTCCCTGGGAGAGGTGATATGCGGACAGCAGGAATTGATATCGGTTCGATTACGGCAAAAGCGGCCATTGTGGAAGGCGAAAGAATTCTCGGAACAAAAATTATCTTTACCGGGTACAATGCGGAAGCTGCGGGGGAAAAAGTTTACAAAGATTTGCTTGCCGAAATCGGGTTGGATGCGTCAGCCGTTTCAAAAATTGTTTCCACCGGCTACGGCCGCAATTCAGTGAAGTTCGCCCACAGGTCTTTTACGGAAATCATGGCGCATGCCGCGGGCGCATATTTCCTAAATCCAAAAATCAGAACCATCATTGACATTGGCGGACAGGACAGCAAAGCCATGGCGCTCGATGAAAAAGGCAAAGTTCAAAATTTCGTCATGAATGACAAATGCGCCGCCGGAACCGGCCGCTTCCTGGAAGTGATGGCACGGGCGCTTGAAGTCAACCTGGATGAGTTCGGTGCAATGTCGCTGCAATCAAAGATGCCTTCAAAGATCAGCAGTCTGTGCACAGTCTTTGCGGAATCGGAAGTAATCTCGCTCATCGCCCGCGGCGAAAAAAGGCAGGACATCATTGCGGGCATCCATGAATCCATTGCGGCCCGTGTTTCTTCCATGCTGGCGCGAATCGGCATTCAGGAACCTGTCATGATGACCGGCGGGGTCGCCCGAAATGCCGGAGTTGTCAATGCCCTGGGGAAAAAGCTTGGCGCTAAAATTGAAGTTTCAGATTACATGCAGGTCAACGGAGCGATAGGCGCTGCCGTCCTGGCCTCGTCGCTATAGTTCAACTCATGGATATAAATCCTGCAGAAAGCTATTAGGCTTTTAGGCTGTAGGCTAATAGACTGTTAGGTTAAGAAGTGCGGCGCGGAACGCGCCGATTCCATAAGGCCGAAGGCCTACAAAATAGACCTAATAGTCTACAGCCTAA
>Ga0116173_1000388_pt1 | contig 42620 bp, 67 predicted proteins | sample AD_UKC085_MetaG_FD_89800 | JGI IMG/M metagenome (GOLD analysis project Ga0116173, IMG submission 89800) | Active sludge microbial communities of municipal wastewater-treating anaerobic digesters from USA - AD_UKC085_MetaG | ecosystem: Engineered > Bioreactor > Anaerobic > Digestate | place: USA...
CTGATGGATTTTTAATAAATTGTATTGAAAATCCATTTTGCCTAACCGCTTCTAATTTCATTTGTTCAGTGGGATTAGATATATATTGTATTGAATTTCCATTTTGCCTAACCGCTTCTAATTTCATTTGTTCAGTGGGATTAGATATATATTGTATTGATAAACCATTTCGTCTAATCGCTTCTAATTGAACCTGTTCAGATGGTATTATTCCTTTTTCAACAATAAGTTTAAAAAACCATGGATATATTCTAACAAATTCAAATTGTACTTTTTCAGAAGGGTTTGTAATATATTTCATATTATACCAATTTTCTATTATTTTATGTATTTGTTCTTTTTCTGATAAATGATCATATGATATATTGTCGTATTTATTTGATTCATTTATGTAATTAATAAATTTTTTCATTAAATCAATCCTCTATTTTTAATATTAGTTAATCTAGTTTTTAAATCAGGATGTAAATTTGGTATTATTGTTTCAAATAATGGGTTACTTTTTATTAACATTTCTTGAATTTCAAATGATAAATCTTGAAAGTAATTTATTGGAAGTTTTCGATTTCGACCCTTTTTATTTTTAACTTTTAATAAATATGGATCATTAGTTATGCAATAAAATGAAACTTCTGGTTCTGGTTTTTTTATATAAAATATATTTAATATATCTTGTTTAACAGATTCTAATTGAGATGATAAAACTGGATTTCTAATATATCTTATCAAATTACCATCAATTTTAATAATAAATAATTGTACTTTTTCGGTAGGTTTTTTAATATATTGTATCGACCAACGATTTTGTTTAATTGATTCTAATTGTATTTGTTCTGATGGATTTTTAATGTGTTCTATTGCAAAACCGTTTTGTTTAACTGCTTTTAATTTCATTTGTTCTGTTGGATTTTTAATGTGTTCTATTGCAAAACCGTCTTGTTTAATAGCAATTAACTTCATTTCTTCAGAAGGATTAGGAATATATTGTATTGAACTTCCTTTTTGTTTAACTGCTTCTAATTTCATTTGTTCTGTTGGATTAGATATATATTGTATTGAAAAACCATTGCTTTTAACAGCTTTTAGTTTCATTTGTTCTGTTGGATTAGGAATATATTGTATTGAATTTCCATTTTGTTTAATTGCTTCTAATTTTACTTTTTCAGAAGGAATTATTCCTTTATCAATAATGTCTTTTATTGATAAACCATGTCTTTTAACCGCTTCTAATTGAACTTGTTCTGAAATATTTATTTTTTTTTCAATAATAAGTTTAAACGCCCATGGATGATATTTGATAAATTCTAATTGTACTTTTTTAGAAGGATTAGTAATATACCTCATGTTTATATAATGTTGCATTATTTTATATATTTGTTCTTTTTCTGGCAAATGATCATATGATATATTACTATGTTCATTTAACTCATTTATGTAATTAATAAACTTTTTCATTTATCTTATTTTCTTTAATTAAAAAAATTACTAATATTATATATTAATCTAATCTATTTTATTTATGAAAATGAAACTAGAAAAAAGATTATTGTGTAGAAACCTAAGAAATCAAGGATATACGATTTCTAAAATAAATCAAATTACTGGATTTTCCAAAGGATCTATTTCTAATTGGTGTAGCGATATTGATGTAAATAATGGAAATAATGGAAAAATTTTGAGAAAAAAATATAAAGAAAAAAGAATTAGATATCAAAATCAATGTATTAAAAAAATGACTGAAACTGATTATATTGCTGGATGTATGCTCTATTGGGCAGAAGGAAAAAAGTCTAAAAATAAAATTTGTTTTGTTAATTCTGATATTCATATGATAAAATTATTTATTTCTTTTTTAATAAAATATTTTAATATAAACATCGAAAAATTAACAATATCTATAAATTGTCATACAACTAATGGAATAAGTCTTGAAGAAATAGAAAACTATTGGATAACTAATCTTGGATTAAAAAGAAATAATATTAGAAAAGGAACAACAAATAATTATCCAATAAGTTCTAAAAGATTAAAAATAAATAAACTTCCATATGGAACATGTAGCTTATCATATAATGATGTAAAAGTAGTTCAAGAAATATATGGTGCAATACAAAAATATGGAAATTTTATAAATGATGAATGGTCATAAAAAATGGTGCACCTGGCTAGAATCGAACTAGCACTCAAGGCCTTATAAGGACCCTGCTTTACCATTAAGCTACAGGTGCATATTCATTTTATAATTATATATTTAAATAACGCTTAAAAATAAATTCTAGTTTTATTTGTTCAGAAGGATTAGTTATATATTGTATTGCAGAATCATCTTCTTTAATGGCTTCTAGTTTTATTTCTTCAGAAGGATTAATTATATATTGTATTGCATGCCCATTATTTTTAACGGCTTCTAGTTTTATTTGTTCAGAAGGATTAGTTATATATTGTATCGCATAACCATTATTTTTAACAGCTTCTAGTTTTATTTGTTCAGAAGGATTAATTATATATTGTATTGCATTCCCGTTTTGTTTAACTGCTTCTAATTGTACTTGTTCAGAAGGGATTATTCCTTTTTCAATAATAAGATTAATATTAAGTGGATATTTTTTAACGAATTCTAATTGTACTTTTTCAGAAGGGTTTGTAATATATTTCATATTATACCATCGTTCTTTTATTTTACATATTTGTTCTTCTTCCAATAATTGATTTAATGGAATATGTTTCATATAACTATCCTTTATTTTTTTATTATTGAACTATCATTTAGCTCATATTTATTTTATAATTATATAATAATTATATTTTAAATACCGCTTAAAATTCGTTTGTTTTTTTATCAAACAGTATTATATAAGGAAATTTTTTATCTTATTTGTTAAGAAAATATCGTTCTCCTATTGAAACAAATGCTCTTATTCATCAATTAATATATACTTATAAAAGATTACAAAAAGAAAATTATTCTAACTTAGAAAATATTAGTTTATTTGAACTTATTGATAAAACGACTAGTAAAGATATGTTAAATTTTGTTCTTAGGACTTCTGAAAAATTACAAAAGTATTATATACATAGATTAAATAAAGAGGGCATACCGATTAGAAAAATAGGAAAGTCTAGTTTGGGTAAACTTAGATGGCCAAAAAATTATAGAGATAAAAACTATATCAGATTATATATATTTGATAAAGAAACAAAAAATAAAATAGATAGTTTAATGAAATATCCTCAAAAAGAATTAGAAAAATCATTAAAATTTATAATAAAAACACAAGAAGATTTTATTAAACTTTCCGAAGCCAATCCATCTAAATATGAAAAACCTAATGATTTTTTAAATAAAATATCTACAAAATTTAATTTTTATAAAAAAAAGAATAAATAATATTTTTTGTTTTTATAATAAATATATTAGGAATTATGAAAACTTTTAAGCAATATTATTTAAATGAAGCATATTATCAATTTTCAGATGAAGATTTAATTAAAATTACCAATTATATTTATAATAGATTTAAAAAAATGATTATAGAAGAAAAATATAGTGATAATTTTAATTCTTTATGGGAATATAATAAAAATGAAAAAAAACCTAAATTAATAGAAATCAAAGATGATTTTGATGAAATAAATGTCGATAAAAAAATTCCAATTAGATTTTTTTTAATAATTAATTTTTTAAATTATATTGATGTATATGGCAAAGCTACTGGAAATAAGTCTATTGTGATTTATTTAAATATTTTATCATTAGATCATTTTATAAAAAATGATGAAAAAGTTAAATTTAAAATTAAAGATTTTTTAATTCATGAATTTACTCATATATTTGATAATTTAAATTATGGATATTATTCATGGTTAAATAAATTTATTAAATTAAAGTATAAATTAGATAAATTAGATGTTTATGAAGATGAAGAAAATTTTTCTACATATAGGTTAAAACAATATCGTACTGATGAAGAAACAAACGCCATGATTCACCAGTTAATATATGGTTATAAACAATTACAAAAAGAAAATTATCCTAACTTAGAAAATATTAGTTTGTTTGAACTTATTAATAAAATAAGAAACCCACTTATATTAAATTTTGTTCTTTCGTCTTCTCTAAAATTACAAAAGTATTATATACGTAGATTAAATAAAGAAGGAATACCAATTAGAAGAATTGGAACTCCTCCTAGATTAGGAAAAATTAATTGGGTAAAAACCAGACAAGAAGAAAATTTTATTAGATCATATATATTTGATAAAGAAACAAAAAATAAAATAGATAGTTTAATGAAATATCCTAAAGAAAAATTAGAAATGTCATTAAGATCTATAATAAAAACAAAAGAAGATTTACAAAAACTTAAGAAGCTTATAGATGCTATTCCGTCAAAATATGGAAAACTTAATGATTTTTATAATAAAATATCTAAAAATTTTTATTAAATAATTAACAAAACTTTTAAACATAAAAATAAATTTATATAATTATATTTTGTATAAAAATATATAAATATAATAAATATAAATATAAATTAATTATAATAAAGGAATTAAAAGTGAAAACTTTTAAACAATATTATTTAAACGAAGCATATTATCAAATGATAGACGAAGATCTAGATAAAATCGTTAATTATATTTATGATAAATACAAAAAAATGATTATAGAAAATAAAGATGAAAATATTTTTGATACTGAATGGAAATATGAAAATGATAAAATTAATACGACTGATTCTCCAAAATACAATAAACCTAGGCTTGTAAAAATTTATCCAGAAAAAATTTATTATGGTAAAAATAATATTCTTTTTTTATTATATTTAGATGACAAAGACAACATAAATATTAATATATTTAGATTAGATAAAAACGCTAGAAATTTTTATATAAATGGAAGTGGTGGAAATGGTCAAATTTCAATTGAATTATTTGTTATTTCACATGATTATTTTATAAAACATGAAAAAGAAATAAAAGTTTCAATTGAAGATGTTTTAGTTCATGAATTTACACATGCTTTTGATTTTGTTTCACTATACGATTATTTTAATTCTAAAGAAGTTAAAAAATTAGTAAGTAAAGATAAAGATTCATATAATTCTTTTCTTTTAAAACTGTATCTTTCTACTATTGAAACAAATGCTCTTATTCATCAATTAATATATGCTTATAAAAGATTACAAAAAGAAAATTATCCTAATCTAAAAAATATTAGTTTATTTGAACTTGCTGATAAAACAATAAATTCAAAAATAATTAATTTTGTTATAGTATCTTCTCCAAGATTGCAAAAATATTATATACATAGACTAAATAGAGAAGGTATACCAATTAGTAAAATTGGAACTTCTAAATATTCATTTAAAGAACTCAAAGATATTTATGATAAATTTAAGAATGATATTCCTAGTATAGATCGTCAATTTAAAATTATAAAAAGAACATTAAATAAACTAAAATATAGAGATAATAAAAATATTATGATTTAAACAATATTATTTAAATGAAACTTATCATCAAATATTAGATGAAGATTTAGATATAATTGTTGATTATATTTATAATAGATTTTCATATTTAGTTAAAAACAATAAAGAAAAAGATTTTTTTTATTCTTTATGGGAATATAATGTTAACGAAAAGAAAGCCAAATTAATACAAATAGATAATAATAACTTTATTTAATTTACTCTTTTAGATCTCCATTTCCACATTTTTCTTATGAAGATATAAAAAAACTAATCGAAATCATTAAAACTTTAGAAAATATCAATAAAGAATATTTAATTAAATTAGAAAATTAATATTATGATATTTTTTTTTCTAATTCTTCTAATTTTAAATTTAATCTTTTTATTTCATTAATGATTTCTTCTCTTTCTATATTAAATTTAGATTCTTTTAATGAAAGATTAATATAATCTAATCTTTTAATTTTATTAATAAATTCTTTATCTATATTCTCATCGTCTAATATTTCTTCCTTTTCCGGTATATTTATTGTTATTGGAGTTATATATTCTTTTGATTCTATTTTAATGGTTATCAACAAATTTGGATCAAAAACGTTTTCTGGGAACTCAAAATCTGAATTAAACCACGGGTTTTTATATCTTCTTGTATATTCTACAAGAAAAGGGTTGTTTATTTTCCATTCTCTATTTTCTTCATTTAAAGTTAATATATAGCGTTCTTTTTTATTATCAATATAGTTAGCAAAATATCTTTGTATTTTTAATATTTTATTTTCTTGTAAATGATATAATCCATACTGTATTTTTTTTGTCTTATATCCTTCAAAAATTTTCATTGATTTTTTAAATATTTTCATCATCCTTCTCCAATTCTTTTTTTGCTATTTCATCCCAATTATACGGAAAATTTTCCTCTATATTGTATGCGTAATTAACACATTCTTCATTATTATCGTCAAATTCTATATTGACAGATATATAATCTCCAAAGTCGTGTGGATTTGATTTTATTTTAAACTTACATCCAAATGGTGGTTCTCCAAACTGTCTTTTTAACTGTCCTATCAATGCCTTAGCTTCTTTTCTTGATTTTTGATAATAATTTTCACACCCAACCTGAGTACATTCTTCGTCTAACGGAACCGGATCGAAAACCAAATAATCCATAATATTTCTCCTTTTTATTTATATTTTCCTTGAATATAAAACATAATTAAAATTATAAATACTGCAATTATATTAATGACTAACGAACAATTATTATAATAAATTTTCATCTGCGAAGGAATAATATTTTTCATCTCCAATTATTATATGATCTAACAATTTAACATTAAATATTTCAGATGCTTCTTTTAATGTCTCTATATTTTCAGTATCATTTATACTAGGGTTTACATCTCCAGAAGGATGATTATGTGCTGTTATAATTTTATTTGAATTTGATTCTATTACAGCTTTTAATATATCTCTTGGTTCTGAAAAAACACAATCGGATGTTCCAATAGAAACAGGATAAATACAATTTATATGATTTTTATTATCTAAACATAATACTAGATATATCTCTTTATCAGAATCTTGAATAAGATCTTTTATCAATTCAAATGCTTCTTTAGAAGAAGAAACTGTTCTTTTATAATACTTATGATCCTTGTCTTTTACCATTTTTATCGAAACTATTGGTATCTTATACATTTCTTTTTCTTTTTCTATATTAATCTAATAATAATTTTATCTTATTAATCAAATCGCTTATTTTTAATGATAATTCATAATCTTCATGACCATGATCAGATAGCCAATCTCTATTTGATAATTCTCGATTAGCTTGAGCAGTATTAGCTTCTCGAGCTGCTATTAAATTTCTTAATTCTAAAAACATAAGATCTTTCTTTGATTCGTTCATATTAATATATTCTCTTTTTTATTTTGAAAATTTGTTTCTTCTTCAATATTATAAATCTCATTATTAATAGATATTTGTTTTATTTTATTAAGTTCATAATTTCTAACTATTATTGGTTTATCTGTTCCTTGATTAAAAGTTATATTTTTATATAAATGTTTTTCTGCCTCAGATTCATTAATAATATTTCCATTTAGGAAATATGTTGGAGTATTTGTTTTTTCTACTTTTATTTGAATATAATATTTTTCATTTCCATCTTTTGTGTGTTTTATAAATGGGGTTCCAGGAATATGTTCTCCCCATTTTCTCTCTTTTGAAACAAAAGTAAAATTCTTGTTTTCTCTTTTTAATTGTAAATTAACTGAATTTTGATAATTGAAGTTTATTACTCCATTAACCGTTGATTCTTTAACTAAATCAACATTATCCTTTGTTTTAGGTTTAGTTAATGTTTTAATAGTTATAATTTGAGCTCTTTTTTTCGAAGAGATTATTTCTATTAATTTTTTTAAAGTTATGTTTAACATATTTTAATAATAAACATGTTTTTATTTGCGCTTAATGTTCGTAATTTTAAAATAACCCGACATTATGTAGATTTTTCATAGATTTATCTTATTTATCTTCTTCTAATATTCTAGGATCTACGTTATTAATAAAATTAACATATGAAGGATTTTTCATGTCTATTATTATCTTTTTTTGAATATCATAAGTCTGATTTATATAAATTATTTACAAATAAAGTCTTAAATTTTGTTCTTCTATCAGACAAATATTTTCTTTCATCATCTTCGGGCGAATATGTATCCACAACAGATGTTTTTTCAGAATGTTTAAAATCCATTTTTATCAAAATTTTTGATATTTCTTTTGAATCATTAATATTCTTATTTTCCTCAACATACATTTCAAATGTTTTCATTGTAATTACATTTAAATATATATATATATTTTATATATATTTAAAACTTATCTTTATTTTCAATGTTAAATATCTGGTTTTCCATTTTTTCTAAACATAATATTATTTAAATTAATTGTTTCTATAATAACTTCTTTACTTGTATAATATTCATATAATTCTTCTAAAGACTTATACAGTTCATTTGCCATTTTTCTTGCAAGATTAATAATTTCATTTTCTATATTAATTTCTTTAATTATAATATCATAATTTTTAATAAATAACATATCTTCAACAAATATCGTTTTGCTATTCTCATAATGACCATGTTTTCTAATAGTACAGTATGATTCTTCTTTGATTGAATTTTTTGTTTCTACTGAAAGATTTTCCCATTTATTTTGATTAACTAGCCATTTTTTCACATTTACATTTGAAGTAAATGAAGCTCCATTTCCTTGAAACCAAAAACCAGAATAATATATATTAATATTCTCATATCCATCTTTATTTAATTTTTCTTTATATTCTTCAATAACTTCCTTTTCCCAATCTAAAACATCCACGTTAATATTATGTAATTCTTTTATTGATATTTCCTTAGATTCTTTATTTAATTCATTAAATTCATAAACCAAATAAGATCTAGTCTCTGACATATAAAAATTCCTTTCTAAAATTACAATAATCCAACATTTATTAAATTATCTGCAAAACGATATTTCTCTAATAATGAAGAATCTTTAATTTTATATTTTTTTATATTATAAGCATTGATTTCTAACAACTTATTAACAATATCATATGAAAGATATTGTCCTATTTCTATTTTATAATTACTTATTATAAAATTGATAATTTTTAGATCTAATCCTAATTCTTTTTGAAGAAGAAAATGCAATATTATTGATCTAATTTTTTTTTCTTCATATTTATCAATTATTTTAAAAGTTGCTATATATTCATAAAAAAAATAATATAATAATAATTTATCTAAACCTTTTAATTTACAAATCAAATAATTGTTTTCGTCTAATGCTCTTTTTATCATTAATCTTGTTGGGTTTGGAATGATTTCAAAATCAAAATAATGTTTCCCCCATATATCGTTTAATATAAACTCTTCTACTCTTGGTGTTATATTAAATAATATTTTTAGATTTCTTATATTTCTTTTTATTGATCTAATTATTAAATCATCATCTAAGTCAAAATTAAATTGAGGAAACATTTTAAATAATTTTTTGCATGGATTTTTAATATAAAATATAGAATTAGGATATTTTGCAACACATTGAATCTGTATTTCTTCCATCGGATTGTCTATTAAATAAATATCAATAGAATAATCTTTAATGATTAATTTTTGACAATCAATATCGAGATCCATATATTTATATAAATCTCTAACAGTTTCCATTTTAGAAGACAAAAACATTAATTTAATTGATTCATCTAAATTTGGTATAATTGGAATTACTTCTTCGAAATTATAAAATATTTCTTTTTGTTCTTCGTATGTAAGATCTCGAGCTTTTATTTTCATATTTATAACCTATATTAAATTAATATAATTAATTAAACAATATTAATTTAACACGCTTATAATTCAGTTTTTTATATAAATCCAAGTGATTTATAAATATCTTCATTAAAATAATTTATGATTTCGCGTAAATAACTTTTGTTCATTTCTAAAACAATTTTATTAAGATCATCAATAGAAATATCTAAATTTGGTTGACATATAAGATCTATAATAGAATCAACATTACTATGATTAATACCCATTTTCTCTTCAATATATAATCGAACATATAAATCTAATATTTTTTTACTTAATTTAATATCCCATCTATTAACTGTGGTTGAATATTTTTTTACATAAAACAATTGCATCTTTTCAGTAGGTTTTTTTATATATTGTTCATAAATATTCCAATTATCAATTATATAATTTTCAATATCTTCTGGTATATATCCTAAAAACAAAATATCTTTAAGACAAGTGATTTGTTTAAAATCTTCTAATGACATGTTTTCCAAAGGATCAAGATTATAATATGGAACCATTTCTATTACTTCTTCACACGGATTGTTTATATAAAATATGTTTTCATTATCATATTCAACGACAAAAATTTGTATTTCTTTTGTTAAGTTATCAATATATTTAAAATTATTTAAATTACATTTCATAGCAAGTTTTTTAATCTTTTCAGAAGGATTATCAATCCATTTCAAACAATTTTCTATTTTACACAATGATTTACTATTATAATATGTTCTTTTACATAAAAAATCTATAGATGATTTATACAAATTTGGTATTAATGAAATAAATCTATAATCAATATTCAATAATATTCTTTGTTCTTTTAAAGTTAAATTTCTTGTTTTTATTTTCATATTAATAACTTATACTATTAAATTAATATAATTAATTAAACAATATTAATTTAATACGCTTATAGTTCAAGTTAGATATTTTTAAATGATTCCAATATCTGAAAGTCTTTTTATTGAATCTACTAAACTTGGATGTAAATTTGGTATTATTGCAGAAAATAAAGGATTATGTTCTATTAATTTTTTTTGTATTTTTAAGGACAATGTCATAAAATAATCAAATGGTAATTTTTCCTCAATATATCTTTTCTGTCTTCTTTTTAATAATGATGGATCAAATATTATTGCAATTAAAGCTATTATATCGTCTGGTTTTTCTATATATATAATAGACCATGGATTTTGAACAATTGCCTTTCTTTGAATCTCAAAAGAAGGTTTTTCAATAAATTCTATTGTAAGTCCATTTAATTCTACCGCGGCAAGTTTTACATTTTCAGAAACTTTATCTCCACCGTTTTTTTCATAATATAATAATTTCCATATATTATATGGATTCTTTTTTATCAAACTTAGTTGTTTTTCTTCTATATCTGTCATATTTTCTATATATAAAATTAATTATAATTTTAATTAACTCTTATTTTTATTTATAATCTCCAATAAATTAACCATTTTTTCTGAAGGTTTTTTTACAAATCTAATAAAATCAATATTATTAAAAATAAGAGTAGATAATTCTAACATGTTTAATCTTTTTATCAAAAAACTAATTACTATTTTTAAATAATATTTTTTTATCTTATTTTGAGTTTTATCAAAATCTGAAATTAAATTTTTTATTTTTATAATTTTTTTTTAGCTCGTCCAACCATAATTTTTCACCATATTTGTCTTCAAGATTTTTATATGTTTTATATACCATTTCATTTTTCCTTTACTTATTTTATTTAATTGTCGCTTATACTTCGTATTTAATTTTAAATATTAGCAAATTATAATAATTTAAAGAATTACATCTAATATTTTTTTTATATCATTATTTAATAATCTTTTATCAATGTTTGGAATTAAAACAGAAAACAATATATCATAATTCACTAATTTTTTTTGAATTTCAAAAGATAAATTTAAAAAATAATTATCTGAAAGTTTTTCTTCTAGATATCTTCGTCGTTTTCTCTTTAATAAAGAAGGATCTAAAATTATTGATTTTACAACAATTTCATCATAAGGCTTTTTTATATATACAATAGACCATGGATTTTGATTAATTGCAATTTCTTGTAATTCATAAGAAGGATTTTCAATAAATTCTATTGTGTTTCCATTTTTCTTTATAGCAGCAATTTTTACTTTTTCAGTAACTAAGCATCCTCCTGTTCTTTGGTTAGATAAAAGTTTCCATAACTTATATGGATTTTTATTTACTAATTCTAATTGTTCTTCTTCTGTATTCATATTTTATTTATATATATAAACAATTAGAATATAAATTTATAAATTAATATTTACAAAAGACCATTTATAAGTATCTTTTATTAATTCTTCTAAGTTATATGAGTATTTTACATAAGTGTTATATCCTTTATCTAAAAATAAAATTTTAGACGCAAAATATTTATCATCTTGTTTATAAATCATATATTCATTACTGAAAACTTTGTTTTCATAAGGAAATACTATTATAGATACTGTTATTATACCTGTTTTTTTATTACAAAGATCAAACATATTTTTAACTGTAAATGATTTTTTAATAGATTTTTCATTCATAAAAACAATTTTTCCATCTTGAGGAACATATCCATCATAATATTCTATAAACTCCCTATTATCAATGTTGTTTTCTTTGTGATATTTATTAATACATCTTTTAATTATATTAATATCTTTTTTTGTTAATATTTTATACATCTTTATTCCTTTTTATAATTATCTTTTTTAACAAACCAATATCCAGCAATATCTTTTTCTTTATTTTTTTCGGGAATTTTAATATCGTCTCTAATTTTAACAAATTCCCAATCAAATTCTCGTTCACTTTTTTTAACTTTAATTTCCATTGATTTATTAAATAATAATTAGTTATTGATTAAAAAACAACATATCTTAATACATAAATATAATCTTTTCTAAATTCTATCATATAATATTTTTTATATTTTTTCTTAATTATTCCATCATATACATGTATTATGTTTTTTAAAAATATTGGATTACATGATAAATCCATTTCTTCCCATTTTTTTAACGCAATAGTATCAGAATTATATTTGTTTTTAAATCTATGATACGTTAACATATAAATCTTTCTAAAATTTATTTATAATATAAGTTTAATTCATTATCTATAATTTCTTTATCTATAATTCCGTTTCTATCAAAATATTTTAGTTCGCATTTTTTTGAAGAATATATTTTGTTTTTATATTTTATCTTGTGTTCTTCTTCAATTTTCATTTCTGCAAATTTTATACTCTCAAACCCGAACCCTGAATCCAATGATCCATCTTTAATTCCTTCAGATATTTTTTTATAAATATCTTTTTTTGATTTTTGTTTGTTAATATCTTTAGATTCATAAAAATATAAATCATTTGATCCCCAAGGATATCCTATAACATTTCCTCTTGCAGAATATGTTTTTCCTAAACTAACAACTTCATTTTCTTTCATTTTAATCACCTCGTTATATTCAATTTTATAATTAAATATGTTGTTAAAATATTATGCGCATAATTTTCGTGTTAATTAATAATACTACGAAGTTATTAATTAAAAAGAATCTCTATTGGATGAGGATAACATTTAATAGTCATATTTATTACTTCTGGAAACATTTTTTTATATTCTGAATTGAATGCATCTAATGCTATTTTTGGACTACGGGCATAAATTTCGCGATCTGATATAAGTTCATTTTTATTATTAAAAAAACAACAAACATATTTATCCCAAGTAGATGTTATATTTTTAAATTCTTCATTTATTTCATTATAATATTTTATTTCTTCAGTCCATCCGTTTTTTAAAATTCCTTTTATAATATCTTCATTGGTTAAAAATTCTTCTTCATCATAAATCTCATTGTTAGATGTTGTTTCGTTTTCTTCCATTTTTTATATCTTCTTTTATATTACTTAAATAATTTTTATATTAATTGGTAGATTGGTTTTTTAACATTCCTCTAGTCTTTTGATTAATGCTTCATCTACAGATTTTTTAATTTCTGGATTTGAATAATATTCTTTTGAGTTTTCTATAACATTGTTAATAACTTTTATTCAATGTTTTTCAAGATTTTTAATTTTCAATAAACGATTAAGATTATCAATTGTTATATTTTTAAGTAATTGTCCAATAGAAAAATTTAAAAAAGGAGATGAGAATATAAATACATTATTAAAATCAAGATATACAGTTTTTCCTCTCTCAAGACTTGGATAAATTGTATTATATAATTTTTTACCATTATTAACATCAATACAACGTTCTCCAATTAAATTTTTTACTTTTATATACATTTATTTATTTCCAAATATTCATATAAACTTTTTCTCGTTTTTTGTTTATTTCTAACTCAGATGTAGGAACACGAGAATCTTTAAAAGAAATTGTTGCTATTTCTTTATAATTATTATAAAGAACAATATCTTCTTTTTCTATCATTTTCCAAAAAAAATCAAAAAGAGCTTTAGGAAAAATTTCTTTTAAAGATTCTAAACTTATGTTTTTTGAATTACCATCGCAATCACGAAAAGAAATCATTTTATCTCCTAATTCCAAAAAATTTTATATGGATGAGGATAAAGTATTATATTATACTTTATCGCTTTATAAAATAATACATCATATCTTATTCTAAATACATCTAACGCCTTTTTTAAACTATTAGAATAAATCGTGTATTTTGCTATAAGTTCATTTTTATCTCTATAAAAACAACAAATATATTTATCCCAATTATATATTATGTTTTCAAATTCTTTTGTTTTTTTATTTATTTCTATATAGTCTATTTCATCTACCCATCCTCGTTTTAATATTTTTTCAATAATTTCATGTTTTTTTTTCACTTATTAACTCCAAAAAATTTCATAAGGACGAGGATGAAGTTCTATTAACCATTTTGTTGATTCCGAAAATAATTTAGAATATTTAATTTCGGTTGTAAACGCATTCCATGCCGTTTTTGGATCTTGAGCATGAATCTCATATTTTTCTATAAGTTCGTTTTTACTACCATAAAAATAAGCAATATATTTGTCCCAAGTAGACACTATATTAGAAAACCTTTCTGTTTCCTGGTCCGTTTCTCCAAAATAGTCTATTTCTTCGGACCATCCTTTTTTTAAAACTTCTTCAATAATATCGCTATTAGTTACTTCAATAATTTTATTGTTAGGTATTGTTTTTTTCTTTTTCATTTTTTTAATCCTTTCTTTTACTTAGTTTTATAATTAAATATATTGTTGAAATATTATTCGCATAATTTTCGTGTTAATTAATAATATTACGAACATATTATATTTTTGGAATTAAGTATTTTTTTAATTTTTTGTGATTTTGAATGTAAACAAAAATCTTCTTGTGTTAATATAACTTGATTTGAATCTATATGAAATCTTGTATTGTCATAATTTGGATTGTCAATATAATCTTTAGATATGTCAATCAAATCAGCGTCTACTAATTCTTCTTTATCATAAGTAACAAGATATGCTTTCATTTTTATTTCCTTTTTTTATTATTATTTTTTTGTTTTTCATGAGATATTTCAGATACTGTTTCACAACAACAATCTTTCATTCCACAAAGTTCTTTTTTTATTTTTTTTAATAATTTTTTATATTTAACGTTTCCAGATAAAGACATAACTTTAATTTCTTCATAAATAAATTCAGGATCATATTCAGACATCCATTCTGGCAAAGATATTATCATGTTAGTATTATGAAAATTATTTACTAATTTAATTTTTTTCATTATAATTTTCCTTTTATTGTTTATCTTGAAAACTTTTAATTATTTCTTTTATAACAAAATCTATAATGTTTTTATTTTCCAACATTTTTAATCTAGTAATTTCCCGAGTATTAATAATATTACTAATTAATAAAATGATTTTCTCTTTAACATTTCTTAACTCTGTTAAAGAAAATTTAATATAAACACTGTTAGAATAGATTTCATTATTTTTATTAACATAATCATTATCGCTCATTTCTCTTGCTTTTATTTCATCAAATGAAACTCCATAAAACTCTTTGTCTATTAATTCCATTGATTTTTTTTGTGAATTATCAGAAAAGTTTTTTAAAATTTTACAAAACACAGCTTCTGTTAAAATTTTTGAATAATCAGTGAATTTTAAAAAAATTAAAACAGAGTTAGGCGATGCATATCCGTCAATATAAAATATATAATTTCCAATTTCTATTTTTTTAAGATCAATATCCCTTGTTTTTCTAAGACCAGTATTTTTCATTCACCTAACCTCTCATTGTTTATGTTTATATTAAAAATATATTAATTTTTTCATATACGAATATAAAAACCATTATAATTTTATATTATTACAAAGAAAAGAAGTTAAATATACTAAAACACCAAAAATGGCATAAATAATTAAAATTTCTACATAAATTGTGATATAATCTATAATAATATCATTTGATCTTAATCTATCATTAATTTTTTTTACTAAAAAACCAACAATAGATCTTTTGTTTTTTAAATGTTTTTTTCTTTTTATTTTATTCATAATAAATACCACATCATAATATAAAATATGAATTTAAATAAAACTATCATTAAAATATTTTGATTTAAATAATTTGATTTTTTATACAACCACATCTTTATTATAATACAAACAATTAAATAAAATATAAAACAAAAATATTTCATTTTAACATATCGTCAAATAACAAAGGTTTCAATCCATATGTTTTTATTTTATTTTTTTCGTCATAATATTGAAACTCTATATCAAAACAAGATATTTTATTTTCATTATAAAAATTAATTTTTGCTCCATATTCGTTTTGTAAATCACGCAACTTATTAAAGAAAATATTGGCAGATTTTTCAACTTCTTGAAAATTTTTGTATATTATATTATTTGTTTGTGTTTTATTTTCTTTAAGAGGATTATAATAATTATATTCAATTATATCTTCAACTTTAATAATATTAGATTTTAATTTTAGTATATTTTCTTCCATTTCAGATATCTTTTTTTCTAATTCATTAATCCTGATATTTAAAATATTATCATTCATTTTTATTTCCTTAATAATCTTTAATATTTTCTATACATAATTTTAATTCATAAAATTCTAATTTTGAAATGTTTAATTTTTTTTCCAGAAGAAAATTTTATTTCAATATCATTATTAATTTCTATTTGTGCCGGTTTTATAATATAATCATTTTCCATAACTTTTCCTTATTTTTTTATATTAATTCTTTTTTCTATTTCGTCTCTTGTCGCTTTACTTATTTGCATTTTTTTTCCATTTTTTATATACCATTTTCTAACTTCACTGTATTTATCCTCTTTTAAAGGAAAATTTCCTTGTGCTTTACCAGCTCCAATCCAATCACAAATCATTTCAGTTAAATAAGGTTCCTCTATAGGAATAATTTTTATACCATTTTTATCTAAAGGAAATACCCAATATTGCCAATGATGTTTATTTCTTTTTTGATGTAAAAACCATGCTTTTTCAAATTTTTTATCACCAGTATTTGCTGGATCATAATAACCAGTACTATCTCGTGATTTTTTTATATTTCCATAAAAATAATTTGCATAAGGAATAAATTCGCTTGGAAGAAATTTACTTAGATCATGAACTAATCCTCTATAATATAATCCTTCTTTAAAACACTCTATCATAACATAAAATTTATGAATTATTATATATTTAAAATAATAAATATATTTTTTCATCATTTTCTATACTTTTTTAATATTTGTTATCTTTATCTTTTTTTATTATTTCTGTTAAAGGTAATACCACTTTAAAAAAAATAGAAATTATTACGATAAAAAAAACAATAATTATAGATCCAATTGGCCAAAATACTATAAAATAAAGTTTTTCATATTCGTTTTTTGATATTTCTGAAAAAAATTCAGATTTATCTTTAAAATATGATAAAACCATATATCCAATTATACAATTTAAAATATATAATATAAAAAATATAATAAAACCTTTACTTAAAAAAAAACCATAATTACCTGCTTCTAATATCACCTTAAAAAACTCCTTTGATTATTATGGCGCGGATGGAAAGATTCGAACTTTCATTCTTCTGATTAGAAGTCAGATGCTTGGTCCAATCAAGCTACATCCGCGTTATTATTTATGGTGCCGTCGATGGGAGTCGAACCCATACGGTCATAAGACCGACGGATTTTAAGTCCGTTGCGTAAGCCATTCCGCCACGACGGCATTGTTTTTTCATTGTCTTTTATTATTTTATATATTTTTTTATAATTAGATCCTTTTCCAGATAATCCATTATCTATTAATATTCTTCTTATTGATTTTTTTGTTTTTAATTCTTCTATTATTTTTTTATCTGAAACTTTTTTTAAACCTGTTTGTTTATTTCTTCCTCTGAAATTATTAGTTTGAGAATGACAATTTGGGCAAAGAAGTCTTAAATTTTTAATATTATTATCATTACTTATTCCATTTATATGATCTAATTCTAAAACAATTGGCTTATTGTTCCACAATTTTATTCCACACATTTCGCATTTATTTTCTTTAATATTTTTTTGTAATAATATTTTTTTTATGTAATAATTATTATGTTTTGAGTTTTTACAAAATATTTTACTTAATTTATTAAATATTTTTCCTTTATTCCAATTTCTATATTTTATTAAGTGATCATATTTAAACATTCCTTTTTTATGTAATTTTTTTAAGCTATCTGAATTCTTTTTTCTATTTACTGGGCAAGACGAATGATGATTAGAACATATCCAGGATCCGTCTTTTAATTGTTTTATTGCTTTATTTTTACAACCATATTTGCAAATCATAATATTTATAAAATAATAATAATAATTGTTCGCTTAATTTTCTTGTTTCAAAAACAAGTCGCCGATATTTGTTTTTACATCGTCTTTTTTACCTGTAAATTCATAATTTTTATTTATTTTTTTAAATATATCAACTTTATAAATATAATAAACTCCTTTACTTCTATCTAATATTATTCTCACCATTTTTTCCATACTGTCTAATATTAAAGGAATTCTTCCGTCATTTATTAATTTTTCTATTTCATCTTCTGTCATAAAATCTAAACAATCTTCGATTTCAAACTCTTTAATGAATTCAAATAATTTTTTAATAGCAAATTCAATATCTGTTTTACCGCTCCATAATTCTTGTTGAGTAGATTCTAGTTCTTGTATCATATTATTCCTCCAAATTATTATTGATTGGTAAGTCTACCTTTATTAAACTATCCATATTTACACATATAAATTTACAGTTATTATATTGAATTGTTACACCAAGATGATAATGGGAAAATATCCATAATGATGGTTGAAATTTTTCATATATTAATTCCAAACACCTACTTGTATGAATGAAATTATTATATATTATAGGTACAATTTTTTTTAAAATAAATAAAGGACAAGAGTGTGAAACAATGGCTTTTATTTTTGTTTTATTTCCTTTATTTAAAATATCATATAATTGATTTTCACTTATCGTTTCTTCATAAAAAAAATCATATCCTGGAGTTCTTGATCCTTTGTCTATAGAATCTGCTCCACCTATAAATAATGTTTCTTTAGAAATATATCCTCTTGGAATATAATACAATCCATTTTTAATTTTTTGTATTTTTTTAGAATTATGTTGTAATGATGGGTGATGATCGTGATTTCCATCTATAAAATATCTTGGTTTATTATCTTTAAATTCAAATTTATTATAATTAAACAAGCAAAGATCTCCAAGCTGTATAGAATTTGGAGACATTAACACTTTAGAATTAATATTACAATGTATATCACCTATTAATCTTGTAATCATTTTTAATATCTTTTATTGTTTATTTAAACCAAAATCCAAATATTGATCCTATAATAGCAAAAGCTAATTGTTTTTGTGTATCTGATGATTTTTCATTTTTTAATATCATAAAAGAAAGTGTTAATAAAGTAATAGATATAATTACTCCCATTATTTTTTTTACTGCAAAATCTACGACTTCCATTAAATACGATATGTCTTTTGATTTATTATCATTTTGTTTAATATCTTCTTGAACCATAAAATTAATTTTTTGAGGAAATTCTTCTTGTTTTTCTAATAATGGTTTTGTTTCTTTTATTCTAGGAATTTCTATCACTGGTTTAAAAGGTTCAACTATTGGAGCTTGTGCTTGAGTTTCAGTAATAGAAATTTCTGTATTAGATTTTTTGTTAATTAAAATCTTATTTGAAATCTTAAATAAAAATACAGACAAAATAATAAGAAAAACAATTATCCATTTCTTTTTATTTTCCATAATATAAATCTTAATAAGATATTTATTTATATATTATATATAAGAAACAAATTATAGTTTTATACATTTAATTTTTCCATCCCAATCAGAAAAATATATTTTTTTTATTCTTTTAATAGTTGCATATCTTATACATGCATTACATGGTTTAGCACAGCTTAAATTTCCATTAGATAAAACTCTTACTACAAGTATTTCACTACCACACAAAATATCTGCCGGAATATCTTTCATAACAGCTATTTCTGCATGTCTAGAAGGATTTTTATGATATTTTTTATAAAAAGATATAAATTTAGTATTATTAGGTCTACATCTTAATATAGAATTACCTTTAAATAAAACTGCTCCTAATTTATATTTATATTCAGATAAATATGCTGTTTCTATGGCTCTATCTATTATTTTTCTAGTAGTCATTTTTATTACAGTTTATTTATAATTAATTTAATATTATTTATAAATTATAACCGCTTAAATATCAGGATTCAATATTGAGAGCTATTTAAATTCAAATCGTCTTAATCTTTTTATATAATTTTTTAATATTATATATTGACATGGTTCTACTATAACAAGTTTGTTATCTAACATTTTCGCACTTATTTTTTTATCATTTATAATTTTATTATAAATTTCCATTAAATGATCGTTGTTTTTTACTTTAAAAAAAATTATTTTTGGATCAAAAAACCAAAATTTATTTTCACATCTAATTTTTTCCTTATCTAAAATATAATTTAAAGATAAAGAACACAATTCTTTTATAATATAATAAAATAAATCTTTTATATTTATTTGAGATTTATAATTTACAAAAACAACTTGAATAATATCATTGTCTTTATTTTTGTTTTTTAACATATGTTGTATTATTTTAATTTTTTTCTATGTTATTTAATTTTTCCATAAACTGTCTATTTATACTGTCTTGTTTTAATTTTTCGTTTTTCATTTTAGACATTTGACTTGCTACTATATGTCCAGCTATAAAATGTCCAGGACTTGTAATTATAGCTGACATAAATATTATTAAACCAATAAATCCAGCGATAAATTTAAGAAAAGAAGATCCATCAATCATTTTTTGAGGAACAAATATAATAAAAGATAATATTAATATAACAAATAATATTCTTAACATATTGATTTTCCTTTTAATACTTTTAATATTTCATTTGCTCCGCTAATATAACCATGTTGAATTGCTAATGATATTAAAGATATTTCTTTATCATTTAAATCTATGTTTTTATAATTATTTTTTAAATAATTTTCTATTATTTCTTTAATTTTATCATTCTTAATATTGGTATTTTTAAAAGAAAAATCTTTTGTTTTTCTCATATTTTTTCCTTAAAAAATTAATATTTATAATATCCATTTATCCATATAAGAACTCTTTTATATCTAATCCTAACAATTCCCCAAGAGTCAATATATTCTTCTGGTCGTGTTTCATAAGTCCAATATCCACTTACCCATATTGGAGTTTTACTATATGGATATATATGATATTTATAATATGGATAATAATAAGGATAATAGCTAGGAATTGGTTTATGATAATGATAATGATATCTATTATCGCGTATTGCTTTTGGTTTTATTTCTACTATTTTTGATTCTGTTTTTCTTTGAACATATCTGTTTTGTTGAAAAGAATTTTGTTTTTGAGGAAATGTTCTATTTCCAAATACTCTCTGAGTAGATCTTGTTGTTTGATAACTTCTAGAAGAACTGTACCGATTTTGTACACCAAAACATAAAGATGTACAAAATACTAACATAATTATAATTAATTTCTTCATATTCATTACCTCCTATAATAATATATATATTATAATAGAAAAAACTATACCATATAATTTATTTAGTTTATAATTTTTTATTCATCTTCTATCTTATATGGAAATAATATTGAAACCATTTTTACTAAAGATTCAAAAGTACAGTTTTCTGCTATTTTTATTAATTCTTCTTTTATTTTATTATTTGATAATAATGACAATTCTTTAAAATATATTAAACAATTAAATATTTCATCTTCTCTTAGCTGTTTAATTCTCCATATTACAAAAAACCTTATTTGTTTAATGTTTAATATATCTAACTCGTCTTTCATTTGAACCGAAACCGAAACATTTATTTACCATTTAATACTGATCCTATTTCTTTTATTTTATCATCATTAATTTCTTCTACGTTTAACTTTACTGTTTTATTATTATTTTCTATTTCTATATCCCATGTAGACCCATCGCAAAATATATTATAATTATATGATATCCATTTCATTTGTATATCTCCTGGAATTATTTCTATATCAAATAATTTTCGTTCTTGACAATAATTATTGATTATAAAAAATTGCATATTAATTGCTGGATTTTTAGCGAAATTTACCATAAATCTTTCTTTATAATAAGAACTATTTTTAACAATTTTCCATACATCTTTAATTTTATTTAAAATATTACTTGGGTTTCCATCAAAATGATGATATAGATAAGGACCAAATTTTTCTTTTTCTTCTGGAATTGTTGAAATCTTAAAAAACCTAATTGTTGCCCTGGTAGACATTTGAATTTTCCTTTCTTATTATATCTTTTAAACTCTAGAAATATATTATTTTAAGTTTTCTAATTTTTCTACAATTTTTTTGTTTATATCATTTATTTTCGTTAATAACACTCCTGCTATAAAATATCCTCCTGTTCCCTGAACAATAATCGCTAATATACTTAATATAATCCATATAAGTCCAACAATAGAAGCAATAAATCCAATTATTTTATAATTATGAACCCACTCCCATGGAACAAAGAAAAACATTATAGTAAAAACAATAAACCATACTAAAATAAATGTTCTCATAACATTAATCCTTTTATAATTTATTTTATATTTTCATATTTCATACTATAATTACTATGATTTATATTTGTCGCTTCATTTTTTAAAATAAAAAAAACAGTTGATTTTAAATTTAAAATTTAAAATCAACTGTTTAATTTGTTTAATTAAAACTATGAAAAACTACTTAGAACATGATTTTTTTCCACAACCAGAAGACTTTGTCTTTGGTTTCAATGCCGGGCGGGGTTTTGCAGGTTTCTTTTTCTTATCGGCCATAACTCCTATCTCCTTTCATTTAAATAAAGTTTGAATAATTCAAACAATAAAATATAGTATATAAAAATATATTTTTTTAAATTTAATTTTTATTTGAAAGATTTCCTAAATGGTAATATAAATATATGATATAAAACTTTAATGCAATTATTTATATTACCATAATGACATTCTAAACAATTTAAAATTCAGAAAAACGATCTATTATTTCGTCTTTTAATTCTTGAGCGCATCTTTGTTTTAATATTTTCTTTTCGTTATCATTACAAAAAGAACTTGGTCCAATTTCATTATTTACAGCATCTATATAAGCAGAAAATTTTCCTTCTTCTGTAAAATATAACCATTTAGGAACTTTATATAAATCTAATATTTCTTTATTCTTTTTAGCTATTTCGGTATCTATGGAAATAGGAAAATAATTTTTTGATAAATATATACATAAATCATTGAAAAACGTTTTATATTCTTTATAAGAAGAATATTTTTTTGCTCTTCCTGTATTTTTATATCCAAGCAGTGTTACTGAAAAATCTTGTCTTGATAATTTAATTTTATCAAATATATAATTAAGTTCTTTTTTATTTTTAAATGATACTCCAGGTATCATATGAAATGAAATTTTTGAATCTAAATATCTTTTTAAATCATAATCGGTATTTTTATTTTTAATAATATTATCAATTTTATCTATTAACATATCTGTCTCATCTATACAACTCACAGAAAAAGCCATTTTACCACAAAGTTTTAAATATTTTTTTAATTCTTTTTTATTATTAAGTATATTATAATTTTTTGTTGAAAAGTTTGGAATTATTCCATGATTTCTACATTCTTCTAAAATATATAAAAAATTAGGATGTTTTGTTGGATCACCACCACCAATAGCTACTTCAAATACTTTCAAACTTGACAGGGCTTTAATAATTTCAATTATATAATCTTCATCCGCATGTTTTCCAGATTTTTTAGAATCCATATAACAATATGGACAATTCGATTCACAATAATCTGTTATTTTCATATCAACAAGCTCTGGAGCAAAAGCTTTATCTGGAATTTTTTTATTATCATAAAAAGAAAATCTAATTTTCGTACCATCTTTTCTATCAAATAATGACCAATAATCGTATTTTTCATCTTTTCTACAAGTATAATCAGTATAAAATTTTAGACCTTCAAGGTTTTCAAATAATTTTCCTTTTTTATATAAAATATTTTCTTCATATTTAGATGTATTATCGTTTCCACCTAATATAATGACGTCTTTTCTTATTATAAATTTTTTAAAATCTTCAAAAAATTCATCATCTATCATTGATTTACTGTAATAGTTCTTTGGAAAATAAATAACACTACTATGATCTACATAACCACTATCTATTTTAAGAGATTTTACATTTAATCCATACATTTTTTTTAATAAATTCGATTCACATTCGGTCATTTTATTTTCAAAATCTAAAAATTCATAAATATAACTAATAGATTTTTTTAAAAGTAAAGCTAAATATGATTCTTTTGATTTTTTAGATATCAATACAAAATCTTGCCATCCAAATTCTTTATCACTTGGACAGATATCTTTAGTTTCTTCTATTAATTTTGGATCAACAACAATAATAGAATGAGAAGAACTACTATTAGTAGCAAAACCCACTCTAATATTATAAATTTTCATTTTAATAACTTTCTTTATAATTTAAATGATTTATTATTTACTTATATTATAATAATCGCTTAATCGCTTAATTTATATTTTTTCAAATAATTCTACGAATATATCAACTTCTTTAAATGATTCTTCTATTAGGTTTTTAACAATTTTCCAATCCAAACCACCTAATCCGCAACCAAGAGGAGGTATTGCTATTAATTTTATTTATAACTTATTAATTTCATTTATTAAAGACTTTAATACAACTTCTATATCTTTTAACAAAGATATATCTTTCCAATGTCTTTTTGTTGGAAAATTTATAATATATTTTGGATTAGATTTATTGCTTGTTTTAAAAACAAACATTTTACCAATATTCATTTTATTACAATTACATTCATTTAAATATGCAAAAAAATTATCTGGATAATTAATTTTAAATTGAAGAGCCAATCCTTTTCCCATTATTCCAACACAATTAACAGTATTAACTATTGCCTCAGATTTAGATTCAAAAATATCACCTTTTTTGATTTCTATTACCATATTATTATAATTACTTTAAAAAGGTGGAATATCATATTTATTTTTTTAACCCATTCTAAATAAATTATGATATTCCACCATGGAAGATTTTTCACCTCATCTACTTTTTAAAAAACAAACTAGTTAAAATATTTCCATTTCTTGAAAGAATATTTCCTGCGATATCTCTTGTCTCATTGGAAAATGGATCGTAATATCCAAGACTATTTCCAGCAACATCTTGAGCTTTATATCTACGTTCGCTATAGTCTATTCTTCCAATGATATTACCAGAAACATCTCGAATTTCGTTTCTAGTTTTCATGATTTTTCTTACTAAAAAATAATTAATTAAATTTAATTAATAATTATTTGTATTATTATATTCGCTTATATTTCGTATTATTACGTTTTTACAAATTCGAATATTTTGTTTTATTAATAAAATCTGGATTTACGTTTGGTATTAATGCAGCCAACTCAGGATGCGTTTTAATTATTTTTTCTTGTATTTCTAATGATAAATTCTGGAAATAATCATCAGGAAGTTTATATTTACCTAAAAACGCAAAACCTTTTCTAGCTATTGGGTTTTCTTTTATTTTCAATAAACTAGGATTATTTGTAATACAATAATGAACAATTTCTGGATCTGGATTTTCTATATAAAATATAGCTTCTAAATTTTGTTTAACAGCTTCATTTTGTAATGATATAGAAGGATCTTTTATATAAGTTATTGCCCAGTATTCTTTTTTAATAAAATGATGCCAAAATTTTTCTTTCTTTAAAACATCAGGAAGAAAATTATAACAATATGAATTATCTCCTTTGACTCTAATTATAAGATCAAATAAAAATTCTTGAAGTTCATTTTCTATTTCTTTATTAAATGGTTTGCTATTTACAATATCTCGCAAAATACCGGTTGGACAAAAATTATAAACAGCATTATCAAAAACATCTTCGTTAGAAAAGAAATATTCTTTTATTAAATTTAAAACAAATTTAAAGTTGTTATCATTATTAGTATCGAAATTTCCAATTAATATTGAAAAACATATCATAAATTTTGATGGCGATAACGTTTTATAAAATTCATTAAAGAATTTTAAAATAAAATTTTTAGATGGGTTTTTTATTGATTCAATAAAATCAATGCTCAAATATTTATTAATATCCGATTTTATTAAATCAATTGTTTCGTCATCTTTGTCCTGCGTATATTTGAATTCGCTTAACAACGTTTTGTTTTTGTCTTCCATGTTTTTTTACTCCTAAAAAATAATTTATTTAATTAAATTTAATTTATAATTGTTTATATTATTATATTCGCTTATATTTCGTGTTATTATATTTTTTATGAATTATTATTTTTTTAAGCGAATTATAAAATAAAATTAAAAAATAATTAATTGTATTTTAAAAAATTTAGAGGAAAAATGTCTAATTATTATAGAAATATATTAATACAAAAAAACGGTTTCGTTTGTATTAATAAAAGTTCTTTTGATTTTGATGATAAAAACTTTGAAAAATATTTAACATATAACTGTCTTATGGATAAAGATGTTACTCTTAGAGATATAATGATTTCTGTGGATAAATATAAAAATTTAAAAAATTTTATTAATAATTATTCTTTAGGAAATATTAATATAGATGATTTTCATTCATATTTATATTATAAAAAAGAATCTATAAATAAAAAAAATAAAATAGATAAATTGGTTGTTTCATGGAGATTCTGTATAGAAAAAAAATCTTTTGATTTTTATATAGATTTTTTTGGAATAGAAAATGGCAAAAAATGTGGAATTGGATTTATATTTAAAGATATATTAGATATCCCTGTTGAAATAGAAAATGAAGGTTTATTTATTAATTATAAAAAAAATATAAAACTAAATTATAATATTAATCTTTTAGAATTCTTAAATTCTATTTATTTCGAAATAAGTTTTTATGGTCCACCAAAAAATTTAAATAAAATATCAAATAAAAAAAATTAAAAAATAAGATAATAAAAATTTTACTATATTATATTGAAAATGTATTTTTTCTGTTAACAAAAAATGGAGGAATTTATTATAAATAATGGAAATTCTTAAAGAATTTATTGGAAGAAATGTTAAAATTTATTTAGAAAATTTTGAATTTTTCGGAAAATTAGATAAAATTGATAATATGTTTCTGTGTATTATAAATACTAATGGTAGTCGTAGTATTATTTCAATATTAGAAATAATATTTATTGAATGTAATGATACTAGAGGTTTATAAATATTTTTTAAAAATATCATTAATAAAAAAATTAAGCGAATAAAAAATTATAATTAACTGTTATATTAATGAATGCGCAAGATATTATATCTGAATTTAAAGAAATAGATAATAAACAAAAATATCAAAAATTAATAGATTATGGTAAAAAATTAGATATTTTATCAGAAGATGAAAAAAGAGAAGAATTTTTGATAAGATCTTGTCAATCAAAAACATGGCTGGTTCCAGTAATAAATGACAATCTTTCTTTTAAAGCATATAGTGAATCATTTATAGTTAGAGGAGTTTTGTTTATAATAATAAATATTTTTAATTCTAATAAAATAAATGAATTTGAAGATCTTGGTATTTATGATATATTGTCAGATAACAGAATATTGGGAATTAAAGAAATATTAGATAAAATAAAATATTATATGAAAGAAAATAAGTAAAATGAAAAACCAAGAACTTTCTAAATTATGCCCAAAGTCTTTTTATAATAAAGTATTATCTAATAAAAACAAAAAATTTCCGATTATATTAGAAATTGACATAGGAGAAATTGATTTCGTATTTAAAAAAGATAATGTTTTAATGTTAGATAAACAAAAGTACAAGTCTTCAAAAAAAGAGTTTATTAAAAAATCTGAATCTATTATTAAAAATGTTAAAACAAAATTAGAAGAAATGGGAATTAATAATATAGATTACATAGAAGAAATTGGTCAAATATATATAGATGCTGATTATAATCAAATAATAAATATCAATAAAATAAAAGACATTAAGTATATAACAGAATTAATATAAAAATGGAGGAAAAATTATGATCATTACCAACAATGGAAAAGAGTATTTTGTAGATTTTATTTACGAACACCCGAAAAGAAAACGAAGCAAAACATGGTGTTTTATAAAAAACAAATCAGATAAAAATGTTGTAGCTCAAGCATGTTCTATTGTAGATAGTAGAGATAATTTTGTAAAAAAAATTGGAAGGAAAACTGCTTTTACTAAAGCTCTAAAAATATTTGAAAATAATAGAAATAATAGAAAAAATATTTGGAATCAATATCTAAATAAATGTAAAGTATAATGTTGGAAAAACAACATGATTATAGAAGAAGAAAATGTTGTATATAAAATATTCCATTTAGGAAAAAAAGCATATACATTTCGTTATAATAACGATGATGATATAGTACTATTTGGTACTAGTAAATGTAATTATAAAAATAATAAATGTGAAATATGTATATATTATACTATAGTTAATAAATTAGACATAATGGAAATACATGATTTTATGAATAATCCAAATACTAGAATATTGGGAATATATCACAGTAGATCAAAAATATTTTTAAATGGAAAATTCTCAGATTTTGATTCTCAAAGATACTTAAAATCAAGATATAGACATATAATAAGAGACGCTAATAGAAAAAGAAACCATGGTTTAGAAGTTAAGAGAATATTAGATGAATATCATAGGAATTATTTAAGTGATTTAAACGTTAATGAAAACAAAACTCTTTCTATAGACGAAATATTTAATCAAAGAAAAAACATGGTAATATGAATAAATCAATTAAAAGATGTGCCAGAAGATATAAAAATGAAATAATAAAAAGAAAAATTTACTGGTTGATTTATAAAAATTGGTATATAAATCAATCAATAAATGAAAAAAAAATCACTGGAAAATTATTACATACAAGAAAATCATGTAATTGTAATATGTGTAAAAATCCTAGAAAAAGCAAGTTAACAAAAGGAAAAGAAAAATATACTATTCAAGAATTAAAATTTATTGAGGGTTTTAATAAATATGGAAAATATTATTGATAATTTAGACGAACTTATTGAAAATACAAATAAAAATGGATTGGCTTCTTTAATAAAAATTATAAAGGAAAATGACATTGACGAAGCAAGGATCAAAAATTTATTTATTTGTATTTTAACAAAATTAACAACCCATAATTACAAATATGATATAGAAAGTTTAACTAAAAATGCAATAAAATTAGTATCCCCTGGATTAAAAAAAGAAGTTGATTTTAATCTTAAAAATTTATATAAAAAGAAATAATATATGCCAATATATATTTATAAATGTAACAAATGTGATAAATTAATTGAAACGATTCAATCAATTGAATCAAATCCATATAAATTTCATAATGAAATAGAAAATACTAAGTGTAATGGAAATATTGAAAGAATTATATTTCCTCCATCTTTAGTGTTTAAAGGAACCGGTTTCTATGAAACAGATTATAAAAACAAATCTGAAAATCAAAAAGATAATAAAAAATAATTAATAAATATCATATATATATTCGACTAATTATTTAGGAGAATAGTTATGCCAATATATAAAAATACTTCTTTTTCACATTTGTTTCTACCGAGAGAAGATGGAAAAGTTCCAGATATATCTTTACATCCAAATGATACATTTAATGGATCAGAAGCTTTTTATAAAAGATATGTGGGAAATCCTCATTATTTAATTACAAGACAAGTTGATGGATATAACGCACCATGTAGCTTGATCGCTGGTCCAAATTTAAAATCTGACGTAGAAGGATTTATAAAAAGAGATGGAATAATAGCTTCCGATGAAGATGAAAAAAATAATACACAAGTTACATCTGGAACATCATATTCGGCTTTTGGAAAAATAACACTAGATGATGGAACTGGAACACTGTATAGTTTTGATTTTTCTATAACTGGCGACGGAGATCATGGTGGAGTAAATGAATCTGTTTTTAATGTATCTGGATCTACACCTGCCGGATCGGCTATTACACCTTTAAAAGATAATTCTAGAATAGATTGTATAAATGGCTATATAAGTTTTAGACTATCTGGCGCTGGTTCTTTACATCATTCCGTAGAAGTAGTTTATGAAAAATCTGACGTTGGACATCAAGCAGTAGCGTTTTTAAATCAATTGTTAGATACTTCTAAATTATCATATAGTTATACATATGTAAGCGCCGCATCAGATGTTGGTAGTGAATATTATGTTGCTGGATCTGCAAATCAAATAAAAACAGAAAAGATATTTGCAACAGGATCTAAAGTCGGAGATAGAGCTAAAAAGATAACATATTATTACAAAGATTCTGATAACCCTACAAAATATAGTCATAAGAAAGAAGAATTAGATTTTGTAGAATCTTCAGATCTAGGGTAAAATAACTGTTTTAAACCAATAATTTACTATATTATTAATTGTATTTTTTAATTCTTTTTCAGTATATGGTTTTATTATATAAGAACTTGCTCCAAGTTTATAACTCTTTTCAATATCTTCTTTTGAACCAGAATTAGTAAATATAATAATTGGAAATGTTGTTTTAAAATTTTTTCTTATTTCTTTTAATGTTTTTAGACCATCTTTCTTTGGCATTTTTATATCTAATAATATAAAAACAGATTTTTTTATATTATCTATTAAATATTCTATTAATTCTTTTCCATTTGCTAAATGATGAATTTTTATATTATGTTCTTCTAATAATATATTTTTAATTATTTCTACTTCATCAAAATCATCATCTACAACTAAAAAAATATATTTTATATTATTGTTATTCATTTGTTTTATATATTAGTTATAAGATAAAAATTTATATTGTTTTATTGGAATTAATATATTTACTGTTGTTCCTTTATTTATTTTACTAAATATATTGATTTTTCCATTATGAAATTCTACTATTTTTTTACACATAAATAAACCTATTCCATTTCCTTGATATAAGCCGTCATGACACTTTTGAAACATTGAAAAAACTTTGTTTCTGAACCTTCCGTCAAAACCTATACCGTTATCTTTTATTGAAATTTTTACATAATCATCAAGCTTTTTATTTATAGTTATGTTTATTATTAAGTTTTCATTGTCTTTTTTAAATTTCATAGAATTATCTAAAATATTAACAAACAATTGTTCCAATATATTCTTATCACATTCTATATCAAAATCAATATTATTCTTTATAACTATCTTTGAATTTGTTTCATTTATTTTTAATGATAATAAATTAATCGAAGAATTTATTATATCATTAATATTATGATATTTAAAATCTATTAAATCTATTGACATTTTACATAATTTTGATATTCCTTTTATTAAATTTCGTATCTTATCTGCTGAATTTTTTATTAAACCAATGTTTTTTCTAGTTTTTTCATTTATTTCACTACTTTCTGAAATTATTTTATCAGAAAAAAATAATATTTTTCTCAATGGTTCTTTTAAATCATGAGATATAAAATTAGCAAAACTATATAATTCTTGATTTGATTTTTTTAATTCTTCATAATAAACTTTCATTTGTTCATGAAATATTTTTTTTGATGTTATATCTCTTGCTATAGCTATAAACTTATTATGATCATTTGTTTTAAATATATTAAAATTAATCCATCTATACGAACCATCAGTGTGTTTTATTCTTGCATCAAATTTTATACTTTTATAAATATTTAATTTATTAAATTCTTCTTCTATTATTTTTTTATCTAGTTGATGAGATAAGTTTAATATATTCTTATTAATTAAATTTTCTTTAAAAAACCCAAGGATTATTTTTGAACTTCCTGTTGTTTGTTCTATTATTTTTTCTTTATTAATTCTAAATACCATAAATGTTGGATTATTAAAAATTATTTCTTTTTCTTCATTACTAAATTTAAATGGAGATATATCGGTCAATATTCCAAAAATTAATGCAACTTTTCTATTATTATCGAATATTGGAGCAACTAGAACAATTGTTCGTATATTTTCTTTATCTTTTGAAAGAAAAACTTTTTCTGAAACATATACGTCTTCTTCTTCATTTTTTATTTTATTTAATCTAATATAAAGATCATCCCAACTACTTTTTGATAAAATATCTTTTAAATGTTTTTTTTTAAGCTCAGAACTACTATATCTCAATAATTTACAAAAATTTTTATTAAATTTTATTATTTTCCAATTAATATCAATTATTATCATTGATGATGGAAAAGTATTCCAAAAATTACATACATCAAAATTTATCTTACTAGTCATTTTATACTTAATAAATTAATTACATTTTTAATAACAACATCTGGTAAAACAAAAACCTTTTCATCATAACTCTCATAATCCCATATTAAATATTGATTTTTCCTTAAAAACTTTCTATCTAATAATAAATTTATATTTTCAGGATAACCAAATATATCTGGATCTGATTTTCCCCATAAAACTATTCCATACTTCTTTATAAAATGGCAAAAATGAGGGAAAAAATTATCTACAGAAATCCAACAATCACACTCCATAACCTTTGACTTTAATTCATCAAAAGATTTACCCATAAAATATTCATCTACATTATCAAGTAATTGTTCTCCATTTATTCCAACTTGTATAATATGAAACTCCATTTGTTTCAATTTTTCTATAACTTGGTCCCAATAAGGATAATCTTTTGCATTCCTTTTATTGTCTTTTAATTTTTTTGAAAACGGCGAAATAATAATTTTTTTCATATTTAATACTCAAAATTTATAAAAAAATCTTTATAAGACTCCACTAAATTTTTCTTTACCTTACTATATTCCATATATCTATATATATTATATTTTTCAGTATTATTTGTTAAATATAAAGCTTCATCTATATTTATATAATTTATACCAGAAAATTTATAAACATCTTCGTAAAATGATGATACTATAACATCTGGATGTTCTTTTATTATATCTTTATAAGCATGAATAAATGCAAAATTATCACCAAGTCCCCCTGTTACTAATATCAACTTTGTTTTCCCTGGATATTTATTCCAAACCTTCATCTTCATATTAAAAACATTTTCATCATGATCCCATAAACTTTTATCACGATAACTCCTTATTCCTCCGCCACTTTCCCTAAAATGCCATGTAATTATAGAACTATCTACTATTAATTTCCAACCGCTTCTTTTCATTTCATATGTAAATATAGTTTCCTCTCTATGACCAACTGGAGATAATTTTAAGCAATATCCGTGTTTTGATGCTTCTTTTCTATATAAAAAAGTACTATATAAATGATCTACTTCGTGTTTTCCTTCGTGTTTAACCCATTGACAATTAGGAAAAATAGATAAATCATTTATATTATTGTATGTAAAATTTTCTGGAATTCTTATATTTTGTAATGGATCTAATACCAATCCGGCAACTGCCCCAACATCATCTTTCATTTCTAATAATAATTTTTCTAAAACATTACTTTCAGCTAAATTGTCATCATCTAATCTCCATATATATTTATGTTTAGATATTTCTATTGATTTTTGATGATTTAAAACTTGACCTTTCTTTTCTCCAAATATAACACGCCACTCTATTCCATTTAAATCAAGATATTTAAATATATTTTCATATAAAGGGTTTTTTCTTAAATCTTCTTGGTCGCCATCATCAAATATTATTAGTTCTTTAGGTTTAACAGTTTGGTTTGCAATAGAAGTTATTGCTAGTGGTAAAGTCGTATTATATCTATTTTTAGTTGAAATCATAGCAGTTACATCTGCATTATTAGTTATTAATTGTATGTTTTTTATGTCATCTTTTCTTTCAAATTTAAAAACTTTATTATTATTATAAATAGTTTCCTCTTCTCCTTTTTCGTTTTTTTGTTTTGTATAAAAACTAACATTCCATATTTCTTTGTATCCTAAACTCATTATATAATCATATAAATAATTTATTTCATATTTTGTTATTGGAGTTCCATGAATTTCTATAAATATTTTTTTAAATCTTTTTATCATTTTTTCATCACAAGACATTAATATCGGAAATTCAAATCCTTCACAATCAATTTTCAATATAATATCATTGTCATTTCTAAAATAAATGTTTAATATATCTTCTAGTGTAATTGTATAAGATAATTTTTTTTCATTATTTATATTATTTATATCAACATTATCTTCTGAAACCATTGTGTTTTTTTCAATTTCTTCTAAATATACTATATTTTTACTTTTATCTGTAACTGCTACATTTATAGGTATTATGTTATTATATTTTTTTGTATTTTGTAAAAATAATTTGAAAGATTCAATATTAGGTTCTATTGAAACTATTTTATTTGAACCATATTCTGCACATAATATAGAAAAAATACCATTATATGCACCTATGTCAAGAACATTTTTTTCAAAAACATCTTCTTTATTTAAAGAATATAAATTATTTTTAAATTCATCAAACACATAAGAATCTTGTGCTTTTAATTTTTCTATAAAACTTAAATCTAAGTTTAAATTATTAAAAACACCTAAATCATCTTTTTCTGTCATATTTACAATCCCTTTATCTCCATGTGTTCCAAGAATCTTTTTAACATATTTTGATTTTGTATTTTTAGAACATTCTTTTATAAATTGATAATCATGATCAACAAAATTAGATTTTATATCATGTTCCCATTTATATGAAAATTTCTTCGCTAAGCTAGAATCAACCATAAAATTTAAACTATCTATATCACCAAAAACAAACTCTCCTTCATTATGAGAAGAAGAAGGTATAATCTTTCCAAGCTCTACGTGTTCTATTTGACAATATGATATTTTATAATCTTTTTCGTTTATTATTTGAGATAACAACTCCCCAACATAGTTTTCATTAACAGTATTATCATCATCAACAAAACAAACAAATCCATTTTCTGGTATGATTTCTAATATTTTTTGCCTACATTTGCTTCCAAAAGCTCCTTCGTGTTTATCCAAATAATGATATTGAAATTCTATATCTGATTTTTTATTAAACTCATCAATTATATGTTTTACCTTTTCATCATATCCATCTGCGCAAATATAAGATATTATATTTCTATATTTTTGTTTATTAATACTGTCTAGTGTTTTTCTTAATTTTAAATATCTTTTATATGTTGGAGTTATTATATAAACTTTTTTACCATGTTTTTTAAATAATATTTGTAAATTTCTTTCTGTAATTTTATCCCAATCTTTTAAATCAAAAACTGTTCCTTCGGCTTTGTGATATATTGGGAAATCTCTACAATTAATATCATCTAATGGAACCTGGATTAATTTATATCCCTTATTTTCTGCTCTTATACAAAAATCCATATCCTCGGCAAAACCTGGATTAAATATTTCATCAAGTAATCCTATTTCATCAAATATGTTTTTTTCAATCATGACGCAAAAAAATAATAAAAATTTCCTGTTTATAATAGGACATCTTGATGCTAAAGGACCGGTTACTCCAACTTTGTCATTTTCTAAAAATGGTTTTTTGAGTATATTTATCCATTGATTTTTTTCTTGATTCCTTAATATAGTATCATTATTAAGTAATATAATATAATTTCCATTAGATTGTTTTATTCCTTCATTTGTTGCTTTTGTATAACCTAAAGGATCATCATACCATAACACTTTTATATTTTTTATTTTTTGATTATCGAGATATTCTTTGGTTCTATCTTTACATCCATTAGCAACTATAACTATTTCAGTATCATTTAAATCAGTATATTCTATTATACTATTTAAACATGGAATAAGATTATCTTCTAAATGATTATAAGTAGGGATTATAATAGAATTCTTTATCAAATTTAATTTTCCTTTTTATTATATAAAAAAGAAAATTATTATCAAAAATTTCCAAATATTTCATTTTCATCATTTATAGAAATTAACCCATTTGATAAGACATAATTTCCACATTTTGTTTTTAAATCATAAGTTTTGCATTCGATATCTATTTTATCATATTTTAGATAGTTATTTAAAAATTTATGATTATCTGTGCAGATAAAATCATTGTACATTCTACCAGATAATGGATATAATGTTTCCTTACAGTATATATTAATTACTTCTGTTAGAATTTCTTTTCCATCTTTAATACCAAAAACAGAATCACCGACTTTAAGATCTTTTATTTTAATTAGATTTCCAGGAAATTTTATTAACGTATTCCCGTCTAGACATTTATTATGTACAAGAAATCCATTTGCATAAAATGTTTCTGATGGACTTACTTTACTTAAATTATAAGTTTGAACATCACCTAAAACCTTTATCCATCCAATAATTTGTAAATAACCATCAACTGTTTTTACATGATTTCCTAACTCTAATTTTTTTATTTCTAATTTTTCATTTCTATAATTTTGTGGATTTATGCTAGCCCATCCGTTATTTGTCATTATTGGATGTTCATCAGTTACTTTTAAAACTAAATCATTTTCAAATACAATATAGTAATAATGATCTCTAATAGGACTTTCTAAACTTTTAACCGTTCCGCCAATTACTTTATCTCCAATTATAATATCTTCTATATTTTTACACTCATTGTTTTCCATTAATATTTTTGTTCCAGCCAGAAAACAACATTCATAATTTGTAAGAAGTCCATTTGAAAAATATAATTGATGAGCGGTTCCATAAAAATCTTCAAGATATAGATATTGTGAGATTCCAATATTTCCACTAACATCTTTATATCCAATTTCTGGCTGAATGTATCCGTTTATATATGGAGATGTGAATAAGCCCCAAAATAGTCCCCAGTCTTCCCCAACTCCTGGTTCACTTTCATAACCATAAAAAGATGCATCATGTGAATTAATACATATATAAATGTTTCCATTTTTATAATTATAAACAATATCATTGATATAATAATATTCGCCAACGTCCCAGTCATATCTCCAATTAAAACCTAAACCAGAATATCCTGAATAACCGGATATACCAGAATAGCCGGATTTTCCAGAATAACCTGAAGTTCCTAAATATCCTGATTTTCCTGAATAACCAGATATACCTGAATATCCTATAAATGAAGATTGTGTTTCCCAAAAAGCCTCTCCAGAAACACCACACGATAATACATATCCAGAATTTGCTCCATTTGTTATAATTATTTTTTCGGTTCTTGTTGTTCCAAAAACATCACAAGTATATTCTGGATATCTATCTTCTCCAATACCAAAATATCCTTCTCCTGTAATATATGCAACAGTTCTTTTGTCGATTTCAATATCACCAGTATAACCAGAATATCCAGACCCACAAGATAATAAAAATTTAAGAGTGGTTGGACAATTTACGTTTTCTCTACTTGTTCCATACCAATCTTGTTCAGCAGTACATTTTATATCAGCAGCATCTATTAATTTCCCACTGCTATAACTTCCTCTATATGTAACTGTTCCCAAATCTGTTCCGCTTGTTACTGGCAACATACTTTGATTGTTTCCAAATGTTTTTCCTAAAATAAAAACAGGAAACATTCCCACATAACCTGAATTTCCAATTCCACTTTCTGTTCCATGTTGATATATTTGAATACTAGCATATTTAGTTGGATCATTTTGAGAAATAAAAATAGAAGGATCTCCACCGCCATACTTATAACCACTTGTTCCTATAATTAATGTATCACTAATATTATTTAAATAAGTTACACCACTTGCTGGTATTCTATTGAAATATTGTATTCCAGCACCAGAATATCCAGATTTTCCGGAATAACCAAAATATCCTGAAATACCAGAATAACCAGAATATCCAGATATATTTTCTAAAAATAAATCCCAATAATCATAGTACGATCCTCCAATACCTGGTTCTGATCCAATATTTGATATATGATCTTCAATACAAATATATAAATTATTATTATGACTAATTATATCATCAACATAATAATTTATTGATTCTTCCCACAAACTTTTCCATATTAATTTTTTACCAGAATACCCAGAATATCCAGATATACCAGAATAACCTGAATATCCAGAAATACCAATTTCACCAGAATAACCAGATATACCAGAATAACCTGAATATCCGGATTCATTTTCATTAGACGATGAACATGTTGTCCATAATATTCCATTACATGCAAATATTTGTGATAATCCTGATTTGATAGTTGAAATTATATCTTCATTATCGTTTTTTATAATTAAAGAATAAGAAGAAGATGTATTTATTATTGTATATTTTAATCCATTACAAGATTCTTCATTTGGTAATATAACATATTTGTCAGAATCTTTAGGTTCTAAAAATAATATTTGCTTATCTGATTCTAAAATTATTGTTTTATCATCGTTTAATTCTTCGGTAGAAGATTCTTCAAATATATTATTGTATTTTATATAAACCATAAGACACCTTAAAAATTTCCAAATATTTCATTTTCGTCATTTATAGAAATCAATCCATTAAATAACATATAATTCCCACATTTTGTTTTTAAATCATACATTTCTTGTATAATATTTATTTTATCATATTTTAAATTATTATTTAAAAATTTATGATTGTCTGTACAAACAAAATCATTATACATTCTACCAGACAATGGATTTAATGTTTCCTTACAATATATATTAATTACTTCTGTTAAAATTTCTTTTCCATTTTTAATACCAAAAACAGAATCACCAACCTTAAGATCTTTTATTTTAACTGAACTTCCTGGAACTTTTATTAATGTATTTCCATCTAAACATTTATTATGCACAAGAAATCCATTTGCATAAAATGTTTCTGACGGACTTACTTTGCTTAAATTATATGTCTGTATATCACCTAAAACCTTTATCCACCCAATAATTTGCAAATAACCATCAGTTGTTTTCACATAGTTTCCTAATTCTAATTTATTTACTTCTAATTTTTTATCTTTATAATTTTGTGGATTTATGCTAGCCCAACCATCACTTGTCATTATTGGATGTTCGTCAGTAATTTTTAATACTAAATCATTTTCAAATACAACATAATAATAATGATCTCTAATTGGATTTTCTAAACTTTCAACAATTCCACCAATTACTTTATCTCCAACAATTATATCTTCTATATTTTTACATTCATTGTTTTCCATTAAGATTTTTGTTCCAGCTAAAAAACAACAAGTTGTAGAATAAGCTTTAAAAATGCCATTTGAAAATTTTAAAGTATAAGTTCTATCAAAGCCTCTATATGTTATATCTTGTGTTTTTCCAATATTCCCATTAACATCTTTATATCCGCTTTCTGGTTGTATATATCCACCTGTACCCTTAGCTAAAGGACGCCAGTAATCTTTATTAGTAGGTAATATATATTGAATCGATGATTTAGAAATACAAACATAAGTATTTCCAATATAATATACTACATCTCCAGCTCTATAAATAAAACTAGCAACAAATGACCCTCTCCATATTAATTCATTACCACTATAACCGCTTGTTCCAATGCCTGAATAACCTGATTTTCCTGAATATCCTGAATAACCAGATTTTCCTGAATAACCAGATTTTCCGGAATATCCTGAAGTTCCTGGAAAAGAGTATAATGATTTCCAAGAAGCTTCTCCAGAAACACCACAAGATAATACATATCCAGAATTTGCTCCGTTTGTTATGATTATTTTTTCGGTTCTTGTTGTGCCAAAAACATCACATGTATATTCTGGATATTTATCTTTTCCAATACCAAAATATCCTTCACCTGTAATATATGCTATAGATCTTTTATCATTTTCAATATTTCCAGTATAACCAGAATATCCTGATCCGCAAGTTAACATAAATTTTATATGAGACGGAGAATTTATTTTTTCTCCATTAACATTCCAATTTTGAGTAGTTGTACATTTTATATCAGCAGCATCTATTAATTTACCGTTACTATAACTTCCTCTATATGAAACAGATCCCAAAGTAGTACCGCTTGTTACTGGTAATAAACTTTGATTATTTCCAAATGTTTTTCCTAGAACAAGAGATGAATATCGTCCTTTATATCCAGATGTTCCAATTCCACTTTCTGTTCCATGTTGATATACTTGAAAACTAGCATATTCTAATGGATTATTTTGAGAAATAAGAATAGAAATATCTCCACCACCATATTTATAACCACTTGTTCCTATAATTAATGTGTCATTGATATTACTCATATATGTTGTTCCGCTTTCTGGTATTCTATCAAAATACTGTATTCCAACTCCAGTATATCCAGATTTTCCTGAATAACCAGAATATCCTGAATATCCTAAAATACCAGAATATCCAGAATATCCAGAATAGTTTTCTAAAAATATATTCCAATAGTTTTCATATTCTTCACCAACTCCTGGTTCTGAAATATCACTTGAAATATGATCTAAAACACAAACATATAGATTATTATTATTACTAACTGTATAGTTAACAAAATAATACGCTGAATTTTTATGCCATGAACCAACCCATATTAATTTTTTACCAGAATACCCAGAATATCCAGATATACCAGAATAACCTGAATATCCAGAAATACCAATTTCACCAGAATAACCAGATATACCAGAATAACCTGAATATCCAGATTCACTTTCATTAGATGACGAACATGTTGTCCACAATATTCCATTACAGACAAATATTTGCGATAATCTGGCTTTGATAGTTGAAATTATATCTTCATTATCATTTTTTACAATTAAAGAATAAGAAGAAGATATATTTATTATTGTATATTTCAATCCATTACAATATTCTTCGTTTGGTAATATAACACTTTTATCAGAATCTTTAGGTTCTAAAAACAATATTTGTTTATCTGATTCTAAAATTATTGTTTTATCATCGTTTAATTCTTCAGTAGAAGATTCTTCAAATATATTATTGTATTTTATATAAGCCATTAAAAATTTCCAAATATTTCATTTTCGTCATTTATAGAAATTAATCCATTAGATAATATATAACTACCACATTTTGTTTTTAGATCATAAGTTTTACAATCAATATTTATTTTATCATAATTCAAATTATTATTTAAGAACTTATGATTTTCTGTACAAGCAAAACCATCATATATTCTACCAGGCAATGGATTTAATGTTTCTTTACAATATATATTAATCACTTCGGTAATAATTTCTTTTCCATCTTTAATTCCAAATACAGAATCACCAATTTTAATATCTTTTATACATATTGGATTTGCGGCAGTTTCTATTAATGTATTTCCTTCTAAACATTTATTATGAACTAGAAATCCATTAGCATAAAACGTTTCTGACGGACTTACTTTGCTTAAATTATATGTTTGTATATCACCTAAAACTTTTATCCATCCAATTATTTGTAGATAACCATCAACTGTTTTTACATGATTTCCTAATTCTAATTTCTTTACTTCTAACTTTTTACTTTTATATTTTTGTGGGTTTATGCTAGCCCAACCATTGTTTGTCATTATTGGATGTTCATCAGTCATTTTTAAAACTAAATCATTTTCAAATACAATATAATAATAATGATCTCTAATTGGATTCTCAAGACTTTCAACTATTCCACCAATTATTTTATCTCCAATTATTATATCTTCTATATTTTTACATTCATTGTTTTCCATTAATATTTTTGTTCCAGCAAGAAAACAACATTCTAGCAAATATTGATAATATGTCAAAATTCCATCTTTGAAACCAATTTGATGTAAAGGTTGTCCAATATCGTCATAAATTGTCATATTATATATTAGTGTTACGCCAGAAGTTCCGTCAGATGATTTATATCCGCCTGTTGGTTTCAAATAACCATCAACATATGGAGCAGATGTTCCACTATATCCTGAAATACCAGAATATCCAGAATAACCAGATTTACCAGAATATCCACTATCGCCAGAAATACATTGTAAAAATAATTCCCAATAATCATTTTCTCCACCTGGTTCTGATCCACCTTCTGTTTCATGAGCAATAATACAGATA
>Ga0116173_1000409_pt1 | contig 41045 bp, 37 predicted proteins | sample AD_UKC085_MetaG_FD_89800 | JGI IMG/M metagenome (GOLD analysis project Ga0116173, IMG submission 89800) | Active sludge microbial communities of municipal wastewater-treating anaerobic digesters from USA - AD_UKC085_MetaG | ecosystem: Engineered > Bioreactor > Anaerobic > Digestate | place: USA...
AAGTAAGAATAATCATTAAGGATATAAAGAAAGGGGAGACGCTTATAACAAGAGCATGTTTATTGAGCGTTAAGGAAATACCCTATACTTTGTATCCTTTTGTTTAACTGTGCCAAAAAATTTTCTTGTTATATTTAATAATATGTACTATAATGTTAAGGTGTTGAATACATAATAGGGACATTATGTGCAACAGTAAATACTAAGTTTGGTTTTACCATACTTATATATTATGAAAGGAAAACAATATGATAATCGCAATAGACGGACCGTCAGGAGCCGGAAAAAGCACTGTTGCAAGACTATTAAGCAAAAAACTTGGATATGAGTACATCGATACAGGGGCTATGTACCGAGCTCTTGCATATAAAGCATATAAACAAAATATTGACATAAATGAAGCTAATATTGCAGAATTGCTTGAAACAACCAATATTACCTACAATGACAATAAAGTATTTTTAGACGGTGAAAATGTTGAAAACTTAATAAGAAATGAAGAAATATCCATAGCGGCTTCAAAAATATCATCTTTAAAAATTGTCAGAGAAAAAATGGTTGAAATCCAAAGAAAGATTGCAAAAAATAAAAATGTGGTATTGGAAGGTCGTGATATTGGTACAATTGTTTTTCCGGATGCAGAGCACAAATTTTTCATAACTGCATCATTGGAAGAGAGAGCAAAAAGGCGTTACGAGCAATTGAAATTAAACAATATTAAAGCTGATTACACAAATGTTATCAATGATATGATAAAGCGTGACGAAAATGATTCAACAAGAAAGTTTTCTCCCCTTAAACCTGCTGAAGATGCAATATTAATAGACACAACTAATATGGACTTGAATGAAGTTACAAAGACTATTGCACAATATATCGGAGGAAGCAATGTTTTATAAAATAGCAGTGATTGTATTAAAGGTTCTTGTATTTATAATTTTTGACTTAGAAGTATATAACAGAGAGAACCTTGACAATATAGACGGTGGCTTAATAATTTGCGGAAATCACAGATCCATGATTGACCCTGTAATATTAGCAGTATCTACTAAGCGGCAAATTCACTTCATGGGCAAAAAAGAATTGTTTGAAAACAAATTCCTATCATTTTTATTCAGAAGTCTTGGTGCCTTTCCCGTCGACAGGAAAGGAGTATCCTTATCGGCAATAAAAAACTCCCTTAATGTTTTAAATAAGGGCGGTATATTAGGAATATATCCGGAAGGAACAAGGATTAAAACCGGATTTGACGAAAAAAATGCAAAATCGGGAATTGCCTTAATAGCTAATAAAGCAAAAGTTGGAATTATGCCCGTTTATTTGGATGGACCCTATAAATTCAGAGGAAAACTCAGACTGTATATAGGAGAAGAAAAAGACTACTTTAAAAATTACGACGGCAGGCTGAATTCTGAAGATTATACGGAAATAGGAATAGAAATTTTAAAGGATATTTACAGATTAAAAAATGAAGGTATGAAATGAAAATAATTGTTTCAGAATACAACGGTTTTTGCGGAGGAGTCAAGGCTGCCGTACTGAAAGCGGATAAGATTTTGACTGACGAAAAAAAACTATACTGTTACGGAGAAATAATTCACAACAAAGATGTTGTTGAAAAATTAAAAAACAAAGGAATGGTTATTGTTGACGATATTCCTGAAAACAAGGATGCAAAATTTCTTATCAGAAGTCACGGTGTAGGAAAGAATATATATGACAGATTGGAAGAAAAAAACATCGAAGTTATTGATGCAACTTGTGTAAAAGTGAAAAAAATACATAAAATAGTTGAAGAATTCAAAAATAAAGATTACAATATAATCATTGTCGGCGATGAAAATCATCCTGAGGTACAGGGAATATCGGGCTGGTGCAACTATGAAGCCGTAATTATTAAAAGCCCTGAAGAACTAATAAATATTATTGAGCCGACAAAAAAATACTGTTTAGTCTGCCAGACAACATTTAATTTAAATACTTTTGAAGAAATATTAAAAACTATTGAAATAAACAATTATTCTAATATAATTGTACATAATACAATATGCGATGCGACAAAGAAAAGACAAGAAGCATGCATTGCTCTTGCTTCCAAATGTGATATAATGCTTATTGTAGGCGGTAAAAACAGTTCAAACACCAAAAAGTTATATGAACTGAGCAAGGAATTGTGCGAAAACACATTCTTAATACAAAATTATAAGGAAATACCTTATAACTATATTGATAAAAATTCTATTGTGGGAGTATCCGCAGGTGCTTCAGCTCCTGACTGGATAATTGAGGAGGTTATTAATATGTTGGAAAATTTGAATAACAACATGAATGAAATGAACGAGCAGGCAGAACATGCAGATTTAGCTGAACAGTCTGAGCCGGCAGAACTGTCTGATAAAAAGGAACAGACAGAATTAGTAGAGCAATCCGAGGAAACAGAAAAGACAGAAACTGTTGAGCAGACTGATAAAGCAGAAAAAGTAAACAGTATGCATGAATTGCTTGAAAATTATGGCGGAGTAGTTAATCTCGGAATCGGCGAAAAGGTTAAAGGAACAGTAATATATGTAAGTCCTGATGCCGTTTCTGTTAACATCAATTATAAATCTGACGGAATTATAACAAGAGAAGATTTTTCCTTGGAAGAAGTTTCCGATTTAACTGAAGTAGTAAAAGAAGGAGACGAAATTGATGCAATTGTAGTAAAAATTTCTGACCAGGACGGAAATGTTGTACTAACCAGAAAACCATTGGAAGAACAGAAAATCTGGGACGATTTGGAGCAGATGAGAATCCGAGGAGAAATTGTGGAAATTCCTATAATTGAAGCATCTCAGCACGGAATTTACGGAAAACTAAAAGGCATCAAAGGTTTTATACCAAGAAATCAAATTTCAATAAAAAGAAATGTTGACCCTTCGGAATACGTAGGCAAAAATCTGAAGGTTAAGATATTGGAAACAAAGAATAAAAAAGGAAGAAGACAGTTGGTTTTAACTTCAAGAGCTGTTGAAAAATTTGAAAAGGAAATTAAAGACAATGAAGTATGGGAAACCATTCAAGAAGGAGAAATTTACGAAGGCACGGTGAAAAACCTTCAGGATTACGGTGCATTTGTAGAAATCAACGGTATCGATGGACTTCTTCACATCAATGAAATTGCATGGACCAGAATTAAACACCCGTCTGAAGTGTTAAAACCGGGCGACAAAATAAATGTAAAGGTAAAAAATGTAGATAAAGAAAATAAAAGACTTTCATTAAGTTATAAAGCAACCGTAAAAAGCCCTTGGGCAAAATTCTTGGATAAATATCAAAAGGGCGATATTGTAACAGGAGTAGTAACTCGTATTGTTGACTTTGGAGCATTTGTTAAAGTAGATGATATTGAATGTCTCTTACACATAAAAGATTTGGATTGGGCAAGAACAGAAAAGGTAACTGATATTCTCCAGGAAGGGCAGGAGGTAACTGCAAAAATACTTAGCATTACCAGAAAAGACAGAAAGGTTGGCCTTGGATTAAAGCAATTGACTGAGCATCCGTTTGATCTTTATGCTAAGACACTAAATAAGGACGATATAATACAGGTTGAAGTAACACGTATACTCTTGGACGGTATACATGTTAACGCTAATGGAAATATTGACTGCTTCATACCGATTGCAAAGGTGTCAACAGAAAAATTAAGAACGCCGGCACAAGTTGTAAAGGTTGGAGAAATAGTAGATGCTAAAGTGCAAAGTATTGATATGAAAGGTAAAAACCTTAACCTGACATTAATATTAGATGACAAAAGTGAAGAAACTGTAGAAAATAAATCTTATCAATCAGAAGATACAAACTTTACTATAGGAGAATCTATAGGAGATGCACTGGATGATTTATTAAAATAATTTCTAATGTTAGGTCGCAAGATCTAACATTTTTTTTGAAAAATAGGAGGCAAAATGCTTAAAGAATTTTTGTTTGATATATGCTCCAACCAATTTGTTTCAGGTTTTGAGCATATAAACGGTGATATTTTGATAAAATATTTTAAGCCTTATACTGATTCTTTTGAAAAGGACAGGCTTGGAAGTTATATATTTAAAAGCTCCGGCAGTAAGGACACCAAAATAATGCTTGCTGCACATATTGACGAAATAGGGCTTATGATTACAGGCATATTAGATGGAGGATTTTTGAGTTTCATTACGGTGGGAGGATTTAATCCTGCATCATTGATTGCCCAGGATGTAACAATATTCGGAAAAGAAAAAATATTTGGAGTTATAGGAATTAAACCGCCTCATTTAACAAGTGAGGAAGAAAGAAAAAAACCGCTTAAAACAAGGGAATTATATATAGATACGGGGTACACAAAAGAAAAACTTGAAAAATTAATAACAATTGGAGATATTGCAACAATAAACAGAGAACCTTTATCATTACAGGGAAGCGTTATAAGCGCCAAAGCATTTGATGACAGGGCATGTGTTGCAGTTATGCTCGAAACAGCAAAAGAATTAAAAAAAATATCACATAAAAGCAATGTATATTTTACTGCAACAGCTCAGGAAGAAACAGGTTTAAGAGGTGCCAAAACAAGCAGTTATAAAATTGCTCCCGATATCGGAATAGTCTTGGATGTAGGATTTGGCAAAACTCCCGATATGCCTTCCGATTCGGCTCTCTTAGGTAAAGGCCCAATTGTTGCATACGGAGGAAGGCTAAATACAAAACTTACAAAGAAATTTGTTGAAATTTGCAAGAAATACAACTATCCTATGCAGTATGAAGCAATTCCTGTTAGAACCGGTACAGACACTGATGCACTACAAATATCAAGAGACGGAATTCCCTGCATACTTTTATCAATTCCTCTCAGATACATGCATACATCAGTGGAAACAATAGATTTAAAGGATTTAGAAATTACAGGAAAAGCTATAGCAAGGTTTATAAATGAATTGGACAATTCCGATTTGGAGGAAATATTATGTTTTTAAATGAATTAACTAAACTTTCCGGCGTATCAGGCTGTGAATTTGAAGTAAGAAATTATATAAAGAGTAAACTGTCGGAAATGGGCTGTCAATTCTATGTAGATAAGCTTGGAAATATTATTGCTCACAACAAAGGCAAAAAAAATAAAACCATTATGGTTTCCGCTCATATGGATGAAGTAGGATTAATAGTTACTAATATTGATAGCGACGGTTTTATTAAGTTTAAAGCAGTTGGAGGAATTGACCAAAGAGTTTTAAACTCAAAGGTAGTATTAATAGGAGAAAATAATATTCCGGGCGTTATAGGCTCTAAAGCAGTACATTTGATGACTGAAAAAGAAAAAGGGGTCTCCCTTCCAATTGATAAACTATATATCGATATTGGTACAAGCACAAAAGAGGAAACAGAAAAATTAGTTAATATAGGAGACTACGCAGCTTTTAAAAGCGATTATGTTGAATTCGGCGACAATATGATTAAAGCTAAAGCCTTGGACAACAGGGTCGGATGCAGCATTATATTGGAGATTCTAAAAGAGAAATTGGATGTAGATTTTTATGGCGTATTTACCGTTATGGAGGAAGTCGGATTAAGAGGAGCAGAAACAGCCGCATATCAATTAGAGCCGGACTTAGCCATAGTATTGGAGGGAACCGTATGCGCAGATATGCCTGAAGTAGAAGAACATGAAAACTCCACCTTAATAGGCAAGGGAGCAGTATTGTCATTAATGGACAATGCTACGGTATATGATATCGACCTTGTAAGAAGAGTTGCAAAAATTGCTGAAGACAATAATATTGCATATCAGTACAGACGCTCAACTTCAGGGGCAAATGATGCCGGTGTTATCCATAAAACAAAAAAAGGCGCAAAAGTAGTGTCCATTTCAGTTCCTTGCAGATATATACATTCATCAGTAAGCGTTGCAAGCAAAAATGACTTAATGAGTGCTTTAAAGCTTACAAAACAAGTGATTATTGAAAATCAGAAAGGGGAATAAAATGTTTAACAGCGAATTAATGAAAAGATTATCCGATTGTTTCGGTCCTTCAGGAAGAGAAAAAAGGATTCGCGAAATGATTATGGATGAAATAAAAGATTTTGCAGATGAAATAACCATAGACCCACTCGGTAACCTTATAGCAAGAAAAAAGGGTACAGGCAAAAAAATACTGTTTTCTGCTCACATGGACCAAATAGGACTGATTATAACCCATGTTGATGAAAAAGGATTATTGCGTTTTGCAAACGTGGGCGGATTAAATGCCAAAGAATTATTGGGACTCCGCATGGTTTTTGATAATGGACTTGAAGGAGTAATTTGTCAAGAAGAATTAAAAGATAATGAAAAACTTTCAACAAGCAAATTATTTTTGGATGTTGCTTCTACCGACAAAGAATTTATTGCAAAGAATTTTCGAGTAGGTGATATGTGTGTATTCAAATCAGAATATTACGAAACAGAGGACTGTGTAATATGCAAGGCTGCGGATGACAGAATAGGTTGCTATGTCTTAATCGAAGCACTAAAAAATCATCCGGAAACAAACAATGATGTATATTATGTGTTTTCGGTGCAGGAAGAAGTGGGCTGCAGAGGAGCTAAAACGGCAGGATACAACATTAATCCGGATTTGGCAATAGCAGTAGATGTAACTGCAACCGGCGATACACCTGACGGAATAAAAATGGATGTTAAGTTAGGCAATGGAGCAGCAATAAAGTTAATGGATAAATCAATCATTACACATACGGAAGTAAAAGACTTATTAACAGATATTGCAGAAAAAAATAGTATTAAATATCAATATGAAATTTTGGAATTCGGCGGAACGGATGCAGGACCAATTCATACATCCAGAGATGGAGTGCCGAGCGGTGTAATATCCATTCCCACCAGAAATCTTCATACCTCCGGAGAAATATTCAATAAATTCGACGTAGAAGAATGCATAAAATTAGTAATAGGAACAGCTGCAAAATAACCCTCAATTATTATGAAATAACAAAAATATGTTAAATTTAGGGATAATATCACAAATTATAGGAAATAATATAATTTGTGATATTTTATTTAAAGGAGGATTTATGAAGGTAGGAATACCGAAAGGATTGATGTATTGCAAATACCATCCTTTTTTAGTTACTTTTTTCAGTGAATTGGGAGCTGAAATTATTGTCTCTGATGATACAAACAAAAACATTTTGGATGCAGGAGTTAAATATTGTGTGGATGATGCATGTTTGCCGGTTAAGATATTTCACGGACATGTTGATTCAATTAAGGATAAATGTGATGTACTGGTAATTCCGAGAATTATGCAATTGTGGAAGAACGAATACATCTGTCCCAAATTTTGCGGTCTGCCGGAAATGGTTATCAATAGCTTCGATAAACTGCCTGTAACAATAACAGAGCCTATTTATGCCACCACCAAGAAAAAACTTTATAATTGGGCTAAATCATCGGGAAAATTCTTAAGAAAGAATAATTATGAAATAAAAAGGGCATTCATAAATGCATTAAATGCACAAAAAGCACATGAAATCGGCATCTATGATTCCGGTTATGAAATAAATATTGCATTGACGGGACATCCCTACAATATTTATGACAGTTTTTTAAATATGAATTTGGTAAAAAAAATAAACGCGTTGGGAATGGGGATAATAACGGCTGAGTTTACTGGAGAAGACATTTTGCAAAAAGAATCGGAAAACTTATATAAAAGACCTTTTTGGACCTTTGTAAGAGAAAACTACGGGTTTGCCGTAAATGCCGCAAAAGAAAAAAACGTAGACGGAATAATATACATATCATCATTTAACTGCGGAACAGATTCAGTAATAGTTGAACTTATTAAAGACGGTGTACCGGATTTTCCATTTTTAATATTAAAAATCGACGAGCATACAGGGGAGGCGGGAATCAATACAAGAATCGAAGCATTCAGGGATATGTTGGAAAGGAGATTATTCAATGAAAGCAACATTTCCACACATGGGTAATATTTATATTGCAGTTAAGGCTTTGTTTGACGGGTTGGACATCGATTATGTAATTCCTCCTCAAAACAGTACAGAAGCTTTAAATATAGGCTCTAAATATTCACCTGAAGAAATTTGCCTTCCTTTTAAAATAATGATTGGTAATTATATTCAAGCAATCGAGCGCGGTGCCGACACGGTAATACTTACTGGAAGCTGCGGTCCCTGCCGTTTTGGGGAATACTGCGAGATTCAGATGAATTTAATGAAAAACTTGGGATATGACTTGAATTTCATTGTTTTGGATATGCCCAAGGATATAGGATTAAAAGAACTGCTTAAGAGGCTTGTGAAGGTAGGCTCAACAAGTAAAAAAAGCTCGTTTGAAAAATTAAAAGCCGCAAAAAATGCAATTGAAATTATGAATTTAATAGATGAAACAGAATCGCTTGCTCATTATTTGGCAGGCTATGAAAGAAATAAAGGCGAATGCAAAAGACTTTTGCATAAGTGTTTAAAAGAAGCGGTTAAATTATCAAATCCTTATGAAATGCTTTCATTAATAAAAGAATACAGAAATAAACTGAAATATATTCCGGTCGATATAAACAAGGATCCTTTAAAAATAGCTCTAATAGGTGAAATATACACAGTAATAGAGCCTTATTCAAATTTTTATATCGAAGATAAATTAATGGATTACGGTGTATCCAGCAAAAGAGGAATGACTCCTTCTTGGTGGTTAAAAGACATGGCATTAAAACCTTCAAAATTAAATTCTTTAAAAATAAAAAAATCATCCCGGGAATATTTATCCATGGAAATAGGAGGTCATGCCAGGGAATGCATAGGCGAAGCAATCCTTGCATATAAGGAAGGGTTTGACGGGGCAATTCAAATTTTCCCTATGGGTTGTATGCCTGAAATAGTATCTAAGTCAATTCTTCCTACTATTTCAAAGGATTACGGCTTCCCGATAATGTCATTGGTAGTTGATGATATGACAGGAGAAGCAGGTTATATTACGAGAGTTGAAGCATTCATTGATTTATTGGAAAGGAGACGCGACAATGTATTATATGGGAGTTGACGTAGGCTCTGTAAGTACGGATATTGCTCTTATTGATAATAATTATGAGTTGATTGAAAAAATATATTTAAGAACAAAAGGAAACCCTATTAAAGCAGTGCAGGAAGGGTTTAAAATACTAAAAAACAAATACGAAGACTCTGAAATTTATGCAGTGGGAACTACGGGAAGCGGCAGAATGATTGCTTCAGCAATTATCGGTGCAGATGTCGTAAAAAATGAAATTACCGCTCATGCAACAGCAGCCCTTGAAATTGACAAGGATGTAAAAACCATAATTGAAATAGGCGGACAGGATTCAAAAATAATAATTATTAATAACGGAATAGTTGTTGACTTTGCCATGAATACCGTCTGCGCCGCCGGTACCGGCTCATTTTTAGACAGGCAGGCAGAAAGGCTTGAAATACCTATCGAAGAATTTGGCGATTATGCAATGAAAGCAAGTACCGGTGTAAGAATAGCAGGCAGGTGTACCGTATTCGCCGAATCAGACATGATACATAAGCAGCAGCTTGGCTACAACCATGCAGAAATAATCAGAGGACTATGTGATGCACTGGTGAGAAACTATTTAAACAATATAGGCAAAGGCAAAACAATACTTCCAAAGGTTTTGTTTCAAGGAGGAGTTGCAGCAAACAAAGGTATGAAAAAAGCCTTTGAAAACGAGCTGGGATTTGAAATATATGTTCCAGAAAACTTCAGTATGATGGGAGCGATAGGAGCTGCAATTATTGCCGCTAATAAAGTAAAAAAGACAGGCAAAACAAATTTCAGAGGCCTTAAGCTTGCCGATAACAATATATTTTCAAGAAGCTTTGATTGTGAAGGGTGCCCGAATAAATGTGAAGTGGTAAAAATTTATGAAAATGATGATATAATCGGGTATTTCGGTGACAGATGCACAAAGTGGAGCAGTAAAATATGCGAAAAATACAAATTAGCATAAAATATCAGTCAAAGGATATCATCACTTGTTACTGCCAAATCTCAACGTGCTTATAATGCAAAGAATGCTCCATTTCATCCGTATTGACAGGGTATATAAAAAATTGTATAATCAATTATAATCCGTAATAAAAATTTAAGTGAAATAAGGTGTTAAACCTATGCTTAAAGAAGATGATTTTCCTTTCCTGTCAGCTCGAAGCTATGAATCAACATTAAATAAAATCGAATCAGCATGGGAGAATTTCATTGCCGGTGAAATTATCCCTGATTTTAACTTGCCTCGAAATCCCATCTTAGAATCATGGAAACGGTCAAAGGAAATGGGAGTTCCATACAATCTTAAATGTGCACCTTTGAAATTAAATGAACATGATATAATGGTTGAAAGAGAACGACAGCATAACTTATTCATGATTATAGATTCATACCTGGATAGTATATTCAAAATATTTCACGATGAAAATATGGCAGTTTCTTTCAGCAATGAAAAGGGTATTATTTTGAGTATCAGAGCCGGAAAATCAATGTTAGGGAATTGTCACGGCATTAATTATTTGTTGGGAGCCGGGTGGAGTGAAAACGATTGCGGTACTAATAGTATAGGCACATCTTTATATACAGGCAAGCCAATACAAATTTATGCAACAGAGCATTATTGCAAAATGGCACATTCAATAAATTGTTCATCTGCTATTATAAAAGAACCTTCTTCTGAAATCGTATTAGGAGCATTAACTATTACAACACACAAAAATATTGTTCCCGCCCATACGCTTAACTGGGCTATCAGCGAAGCACAGAAAATAGAAAATGCAATTGAATATCATTTACAAGAAGAATCAACGTCTTTAATGAATTGTTTGTTTGAAATGAATGAGCAGCCTTGCATAATCTGCAAGCTTGACGGTAAAATCAGTAAAATAAACAAATCGGCGCAAATGTTAGGTGTAAAAGTAGGGGATAGAATAGAAAACAGTTTTGTACTTCCTAAATACTCCCGATTTGATGAACTGTTTGATAATACTTATAAAACAATTTGCTGCAAAACTGAGCAAAGATATATTGTTACTATCATTCCTTGGCGTATAGGTAATAATATTATAGGAGCAATAGCATATTTCCAAAAAGAAAGTTTATTTCTTAATCAAGGCAACTCTGCTAAATTGACGAGTGATCGCAGCGAGTTTAAATGTATAATCGGTAAAAGTCCGGCATTTAGACAAGTAATTGATTTAGCTGATAAATTTTCAGATTCTGACATGCCCATACTGATAACAGGTGAAACAGGAACAGGCAAAGAGGTATTGGCTCGTGCTATTCATAATAACAGCTGCCGAAAAGAAAAAATCTTTCTGCCGGTAAACTGCGGAGCAATACCTAAAGAGTTAATATCTTCAGAATTATTCGGATATGTTGAAGGTGCTTTTACCGGCACTAAAAAAGGCGGAAGAATAGGTAAAATTGAAGCATCAAGCGGAGGCACCCTGTTCCTTGACGAAATCTGTGAAATGCCTATTGATATGCAGATTTACCTTTTAAGAGTATTGGAGGAAGGTACAATTACCCGAGTAGGTTCAAATGAAGCGATACCGGTTAATTTACGGATAATATGCGCTACTAATAAGGATATAAGACATGAGGTAGAAATAGGGAATTTTCGAAAAGATCTTTATTACAGATTAAATCCTGTAGAGCTTCACCTTCCGACTTTAAGAGATAGAGGTGATGATATTATATTGCTTGCTGAACATTTTTTGAAACTAAATTCACAAGATTTTAAGTTATCAGCAGATGCTGCTGAATTGTTAATGAATTATTCGTGGCCGGGAAATGTACGTGAATTAAAAAGTGTTATTAATCGTGCGATTTTACTTAGCAAAAATTCAATAATTACATCAAACGAACTGTTTATTCACGATAAAAAGCAAGAGATAAAATATTCAAAAACTCATACGGAAATAAATGAAAAACGTCCGACATCCGATTTAATAAAGCAAGTTATTGAAGAATGCGGCGGCAATAAAAGTCTTGCCGCACGCAGGTTGAAAATTTCAAGAATGACATTATACAGAAGAATTAAAGAATATAATTTATAATGACTATGTGATGCTTGGTCATAAGTATAGTTGCCTAACAGGCAACTTTTTTATTAATGTTACATATTACCAAGTGACAGATGTTACAATGTTACATAAAAAGTGACACCAATACAATGAAAAACCGCAACAATTAACACATGTTTCTTGGCATAAAAAATGCTAATTATTAATAGAATGTTTGTTTAAATTTTCATAAACAACATCAGTAAACATTATTAATTATTATCTAAATGGAGGGAAGCATGAAAATAACAAAATTGATTTCATTATTGCTGGCTTTACTAATGATTACTTCATTAGCAGCATGTACACAGCCTGCGGCAGAAACTCCGCCGGAAGAACCACCCGCGGAAGAAACTCCGCCTGCAGTAGAAGAAGGTATAAAATCAGGCACTTATGAAGTTGAAGGTGTCGGATTTGGCGGCAAAATGAGTGTTAAGGTAACTATCAAGGATGGCAAGATTGATGACATTGAAATTGGGAAAAATTACGAAACAAATGGTGCCGGAAGAGTTGCATTGGAATATGTTTCTCAACGTATTATTGAAGGTCAAACCACCAATGTAGAAGCAGTATCAGGGGCTACCATTTCTTCATCAAGTTTGATGGCATTGGTTAGAAAAGCATTGGAAGAAGCAGGAGCTACAAAAGACCAATTTTCAGAAGAATATAAAATAGCTCGTGACATTAAAACGGAGCGTGAGGCTGAAATAGTTATTATTGGAGCAGGCGGAACCGGTTTGGCTGCTGCCGTTACTGCAGGTCAAGAAGGTGCCTCGGTTATAGTTCTTGAAACTAACGGATTCGCAGGCGGCAATCTCTTAGTCAGCGGAGGTGTATATAATTCGCCTGAACCTGAAATGCAAGCAAAACAAGGTATAGAAGACTCACCGGAACTATTTATGCAGCAAACTTTAGCAGGAGGGGATAACATTGCAAATCCGGAACTTGTAAGGATATTAGCATATAATGCTCTTGATGGGTTAAACTGGCTAAAAGAATTAGGCAACGAATTTGAAGATCAGGTAATACAAGCGCCGGGTGCTTTGCATCCTCGTTCACACAATACGACTGCACCGTTAGGATCAGGTATAATTAAAACCTACCTGGAACATATTGATAAGATGGATAATGTAGAAATTCTATATGAGACTAAAGGAGAAAGCTTAATTCAAGAAGACGGCCGAGTTGTCGGCGTTATTGCAAAAAATCCGGATGGCTCTAAATTGACGGTAAAAGCAAATAAAGGTGTTATAATTGCAACAGGTGGTTTTTCTAAGAATGCTCAATTGGTTATGGAATATCGAAATGCAGAAAAATGGCCATTACTGGATGAAAATTCTGTATCAACAAATATGGACAGTATCCGAGGTGAAGGAATTATCATGGCAAGAGAAATCGGAGCTGACGTTGTTGATATGGATCAAATGCAGTTTTTATACTTAGGACAGCCAAAGACGGGGCTATTATCAGGCGTATTTAATGTTTCAGCAGAAGTGACTGTTTTCGTTAATAAAGAAGGCAAGAGATTTGTAGCAGAAGATGCTCGTCGAGATGTAATCAGTTCGGCCGTATTCGCCCAAGAAGACGGAATGATGTATATGCTTCATAGTGCAGAATCATTAAGCGACCCGGCAAATCAACTCAATATTGACGGTATTCCGATGAAGGAATTGTTGGATATCGGAGCTTATGGCTGGAAACAAGGCGATACATTGGAGGAACTTGCTAAGGAAATAGGAGTACCTGCTGAAAATCTTGTACAAACAATAGCAGAATACAACGAAGCAGTTGATACTAAGAATGATCCTTTCGGAAGAACATTATTAAATGTAAAAATGGAGAAAGGACCCTTCTATGCAATTCCGAGAGTGCCCGCTCTGCACCACACTATGGGCGGATTGCGCATCGATACCTTGGCTCGTGTATTAGATACTAAGGGAGAACCTATCCCGGGATTATATGCCGGCGGTGAAGTAACCGGTGGAATCCACGGCGGCAATAGATTAGGCGGTAATGCAGTAACTGATACGGTTGTATTTGGTCGTCTTGCAGCACAATCAGCAGTTGCCGGAAAATGAGATAAAAAAAGTTTCACATAATATCCTCCACTTATACAGATTCAATAGATCTGTAGATAATCTTATTTAAGAACAGACCCGGGATTAACCCGGGTCTATTCTAATATTATATTAATATTGAAGAGTAACTTTTTATTTAACTGTTATTGATTTCTTTATTTCAGCTGATTTATATATAGCATCGGTTACCAGCTGTACCTTATATCCATCTTGTATATCAGGATATGCTTTTGTATTATTGGCAACGGCATCAATAAAATCAAATATGCTTGCTATATGGTATCTTGTCCATGCGATATTTACTCTTGGAGGCGGGAAAGAAGCAGCTTTGCCATATTTTTGAGTTGTTTCTATAGCCTTAAAACCGCTTAGACCGCCTATAGGGGATTTTTCATCTTCATTATTAAAATAGTATATGACATTAGGATTATCATGAGTAAATTTAATGGCTCCTTTTTCTCCGTATATTTCAAATGTTAAATCTATTCCTGAGCCTGCTGCTACTTGAGAAAGAAGCAGTGTTCCCATTTTATCTCCGCTATAAAGCTGAACATTAAGTATATCTTCTATTTCTACATCTACCGTTTTGTCCGTTCCCAATAAAGGTCTTTTCTTGAAATGGGTTCTTTTATCAGCATATACTTCGTCAATATCTCCTATCAGGTAGTGGATTAAATCAATTGCATGAGTTCCTAATGCGTATAAAACTCCGCCGCCGGATTTTTCTTTTGTTGACTGCCAGCTGATAGGTCTGTTGGGGTCCAGGAATTCACTTCCGTAATACTTAAAATTAAAGTGTATTATATTGCCTATTTTACCTTCATCTATTATCTGTTTTGCCCTCATTATGGCAGGGACGAATCTATACTCAAAAGTAATTCTGCTTGTTTTGTTATAATTATATTTTTTATATGCCTCCATTACCTCATTTGCTGATTCAATATCAGCGGCTAAAGGTTTTTCGCAATATATATGCTTACCGGCCTTAATTGCTTCAATCAAAATTTCTTTATGTAAAAAATTCGGTACACAAATATCTATAACATCTACATTTTCATCATTTATTAGGCTCTTGTAATCCGGATAAATCTTTTCGAATTTTATGGGAAAACTTGTTTTACTTGTCTTTGAAACAGCATACATATTTACATTCACGTCAGTATTATAATAATATTTCATAATATCATAGCACATTGTGTGCATCTTTCCCATGTAACCAAATCCAATCATCCCTACATTAATATTTTTCATCCTTTTCTCCTCCATATAGTTATAAATTTCAACGCACGCTTTAAAAATATTATACAAACGATTGCAGAAATAATCAAGGGATTCATCTAATTGAAAAATAATAGTTTCGGATTATATTAGCAGGGTATAAATAATGTATCTCAATATTAAAATATAAGGAGGTTTTATGAAGTTAAAAGGGAAGACTGCAGTCGTAACAGGCGCAAGTTCAGGAATGGGAAGAGAAATTGCATATTATTTTGCCAAGGAAGGTGCTAATGTTGTAGCAGTAGCACGTCGTGCCGAAAGGTTGAATGAACTGGTTGAACAAACTAAAGATTTTGAAGGTAGCGTTATAGCATATTCTGCAGATATAACAAATAGTCAAAAAGTAAATGAGATGATTGATGAGGCAATTAAACAGTTTGGCAGAATGGATATTCTGGTTAACAATGCAGGCATTATGGATGATATGAGTGCGGTTGGCGATGTAAATGATGAAATGTTTGATAAGGTATTTAATTTAAATGTAAAAACCATATTATATTCTATGAGAAAGGCTGTAAAACATTTTGAAGAAATTGGCGGAGGAGTAATAATTAATATTTCCTCTATTGCCGGATTGTACGGTGGTGCTGCAGGAGCTACATATACGGCAAGCAAACATGCAGTGGTAGGTTTAACCAAAAATACGGCATTTATGTATGCTTTGAAGAATATAAGGTGCAACGCAATATGTCCCGGAGCCGTAGCGACGGAAATAGGCAATTCTGAATTTATGAAGAATATTAATATGGAAGGTGTACAACGAACGGGAATAGGGATGCCGCTTAATCCTCGAACAGGTGAACCAAGTGAAATTGCAAAAGTCGCAGTGTTTTTAGCCAGCGATGATGCATCGTTTGTAAATGGACAATGTATTGCCGTTGATGGCGGCTGGAGGGCTTACTAAATTTATTTGACAAGATTGCTGCAAAAAATTACAGATGAAAATGTATATCATTATAATAAAAGTAATATTCAAATATTTCTTGAATATTGCTTTTATTTTAATATATGTTATTATAGTTTAAGAAAAACAGATGAAATATATATTTGGAAGGGATTGAAAATGATTAGGTCAGCTGAACAAGAGTTATATAATATATTAGAACAACTAAATATTAAATATAAAAGATATGAGCATAAACCTGTATATACTGTCGAAGAAGCAGACAATTTGGATATTGATATTCCGGGACAACACTGCAAAAATTTATTTTTAAGAAATAAAAAAGGGAATATTCATTATCTTGTTATTGCAGATTCACAAAAACATATAGATTTGAAATTATTATCGAAAGAAATAGGGTCTTCAGGTCTATCCTTTGCATCCGAAGAAAGATTATATAAATATTTGGGACTTAAAGCTGGCTCAGTAAGTCCTTTTGGTTTAATAAATGATATAGAAAGAAAAGTAATAGTTTTAATCGATAGAAAACTAACCGATAAAAGTATTGTAAATTTCCATCCGAATGTAAATACTGCAACTATTGGTGTTTCTTATGACGACCTGGAAAAATTTATAAAATGGCATGAAAACAGATTTATTTATATAGATTGAGTCAATAGAATTTATACCGATATTCAACATTGAGTTATAGCATATGGGAGATTAACATGCAATATTACAAATATGGGAAAAAAGAAACAGATTATCTAAAAGAGAGGGATTCCAAATTAGGAAGAGAAATAGACAGAATCGGAATCGTAAAAAGAGAAGTAAACCCGGATATATTTGATTCGCTTATAGCAAGTATTATAAGTCAACAGATATCTACCAAAGCTGCTTTTACGGTAAAAAATCGATTAAAAGAGTCAGTTGGAGAGATAACTCCGGAAACTATCAGCAAATTAGATATCGAAAGCATCCAGCTATGCGGGATGACAATGAGAAAAGCCAAATATATTAAAAATATAACTCAAGCAGTTGTAAGCAAGACTATAAACCTTGATAATTTAAATTTATTAAGTGATGAAGAAATCATAAATGAATTAATCAAATTTGAAGGGGTAGGGAAATGGACGGCAGAGATGCTGCTTATACATTCTTTTCAAAGACCCGATATATTAAGTTATAACGATTTAGGTATCCAAAGAGGATTAAAAAAATTGTATTCATTAGAAGATATTTCCAAAGAAGAATTTGAAACGTACAGAAAAAGATATTCCCCTTACAATACGGTAGCATCTTTATATTTATGGAAAATATCAGAAGACTGATAAATACTAGCTTCCTTATTATATAGCAAAATGAGTTTACATAATTTATATTATGTAAACCGCAGCCGCTACATATTTGGTTGAATTTTAACGATAAATAATCTATAATAGAGGATAATACGAACAAAAATTTGAAAAAGGAGAATATATGAAATCTTACAGAAAAATATTAACTTTTAACACCAAGACTCGTAGGGCATTTATTAATATTACTCCGCAAATAGAGGAATGTTTAAAAGAAAGCGGCATTAAGGAGGGACTGCTCCTATGCAATCCAATGCACATAACGTCCAGTGTTTTTATAAATGATGATGAGCCCGGCTTGCATAGGGATTTTGAAGCTTTCCTGGAAAAACTTGCTCCGGAAAAACCATATAGCCAATATCTTCATAATGGATACGAGGATAATGCCGATGCTCATATAAAGAGAACAATTATGGGAAGAGAAGTTGTAGTAGCCATAACAGAAGAGAAGTTAGATTTTGGTACGTGGGAACAGATATTCTATGGTGAATTTGACGGAAAAAGAGCAAAAAGAGTATTGGTAAAAATTATTGGTGAATAGCTAAAATATCAAGAGGTACTTAATATGGATGTAACAATTAAGCCGGCATATAATGAAAAAGAAGAAATTCTTAAATTATTTAAAGAATATACAGATAGCATATTAGCAGAAGGCGAAGAGGTTGCCGCATGTTTGAAATCACAGAACTATGATAAAGAAATAATTGAGATTGAAGAAAAATACGGCTTGCCCGGAGGCAGGTTATATATAGCATGCATTGGCAGTGAAACTGTAGGGTGTGTTGCATTAAAAAAAATTGATGATAAATACTGTGAAATGAAACGCTTATATGTCAGACCGGGTAATCGTGGAAAACATATTGGAAGGAAACTTATGGAACAGGTTATTTTTGATGCACAGGGAATCGGATATAAACATATAAGACTTGATACATTTCCTTTTATGAATGTCGCAATTAAAATGTATAAGAATTACGGCTTTTACGAAATTGAAAGATATAATGATAATCCCGCACCGACAGCAGTATTTATGCAATTAGATTTATAGAATGTACTAGAACTATGTTTAATCAATAAATGTACTAATACACATTAATTTTTAAATAGGAGAGATATATGACTTTTTATAATTATTTATTAAGCAGTCTGCCTAATGAGTTTACAGCCAAAATTATATATTACATATTAATTACCATAGCTTTATTATTAGCTTGCTCCATTATAAATTTTCTTGTAAACCGTGTAGTCTTAAAATATATAACAAAATATATAAAAAACAACAAATATAAATGGGATGATGTATTGTTGGATGCTAAATTATTTCAAAGAATTGCCTTAATCATCCCGGGACTGTTGATATATATGTTTGCTTCATTCTACGATAATTTACAGGATATTATACAAAAAGTTGCAATCATATATATATTAGTTATAATATCCTTGGTTTTTAGATCTCTATTGGCTGCAATAGACAGCATATACAAGCAAAATCCTGTTTCAAAAGAAAGACCGATAAAAGGTCTTTTACAGATAATTGAAATTGCTGTTTATGTGGTGGTAGGAATAGCTGTTATATCATATTTAATCGATAAAAATCCTATATATTTGTTAAGCGGAGTGGGAGCTGTTACTGCTGTTGTTTCATTGATATTTAAGGATATAATAATTGGTTTTGTTTCAGGAATCCAGCTTGTTTGGAATGATATGCTGCGAATAGGAGATTGGGTGGAAATGCCTAAGTATAACACTGATGGCGATGTATTGGATATTACATTATATTCGGTTAAAATACAAAACTGGGACAAAACAATATCAACAATACCTACATCTGCATTCATTACTGATTCGTTTAAAAATTGGAAGGGAATGAGAGAATACGGTGGAAGAAGGGTTAAAAGGTCATTTCTAATTGATTTGAACACTATAAAAATATGCTCCGATGAAATGGTAGAAAGATTTAAAAAAATAGATTTCATTAGTGAATATATGGAAGAAATCACTAAGGAAATTGAAAATTACAACAAAGAAAACATTATAAATACCGAACTGCACATAAACGGTAAACAATTAACTAATTTGAGAGTTTTCAGGGCTTATTTAACAAACTATTTGAAAAACACTATAGAACTTAGGCCGAGCAGCACTACCATTGTCAGACAATTAGCTCCAACAGAAAACGGTATACCAATTGAAATATATTTATTTGTTGCAGATACAAGGTGGGTTAACTATGAAACAATACAAGCAGATGTTTTCGACCATATATTGGCTGTAATAGATATTTTTGAACTTAGGATGTTTCAGAATCCTACCGGTAATGATATAAAAGAATTAATGAAGAAATAAATCTCATCAAATAAACTGCCGAGATTTTATTTCTTATATTGACAATCATCTATGTAATGAATATAATAATATATAGATGGTTATCTATATATTATTATAAGAGGATATAAAATGGTTATAATCAGTTGGCTGAACAGACAGCTGCTCAAAATGGAGTGGCTATTTGAATTAATTAGGTTATTGGTTGAAAATGTATTTGGACTAAACATAGACGATAGACTTGGGGGAAGTATACATTTCTTTATATATGATGTAATAAAAATTTTTATATTGCTTTCAGTACTTATTTTTACCATTTCATATATTCAAAGTTATTTCCCGCCTGAAAGAACAAAGAAAATACTAGGAAGAATAAAAGGTGTACCTGCTAATATTCTGGGAGCTTTACTTGGAACAATAACACCTTTTTGCTCATGCTCATCAATTCCTATTTTTATAGGTTTTACAAGCGCTGGACTGCCGCTCGGAGTAACTTTTTCATTTTTAATATCTTCACCGCTTGTTGATTTGGCATCTATAATTTTATTGGCCAGCATCTTTAATTGGAGAACAGCAATTGCATATGTTGTAGTGGGGCTTTTGCTGGCTGTTGTTTCAGGCACAATAATAAGTAAATTAAAGTTTGAAGAATATGTGGAGTCTTATGTTTTTGGAAAAAGCTCGCTTGATTTAGAACAAGAAGAATTAACGGTTAACGATAGGATTGAATTTTCAAAAAATCAAGTATCGGACATCATAAAAAGAGTATGGAAATATATACTTATAGGTGTGGGGATAGGAGCAGCAATTCATAACTGGATTCCGGAGTCTTTAATAACAGCCATACTGGGGCAGGATAAATGGTATTCTGTAATAATAGCTGCAGTTGTCGGTATTCCAATGTATGCGGATATTTTTGGAACACTTCCCATAGCTGAAGCTTTGATTGCAAAGGGAGTGGGATTAGGTACCGTTTTAACCTTTATGATGGGTGTAACAGCCCTTTCATTGCCATCCATGATTATGTTAAAACAAGTTATAAAACCTAGACTCTTATGGACATTTATCGGGCTTGTATCTGCAGGAATAATAATAATAGGATATGCATTTAATGCCATCGGATATATGTTCATTTAAAATATAAGGAGGGTAATATGATTATTAAAATATTGGGTTCAGGATGCAAAAATTGTATTAATTTAAAGGAAAATACAGAAAAAGCTTTAAAGGAAACAGGAATTGATGCAGAAATAATTAAAGTCGAAAATATGAAGGATATTGCAAGCTATGGCGTGATGCGAACTCCTGCATTGGTTATTGACGAAAAGGTGGTTTCATACGGAAAGGTTTTAAAGCCGGGTGATATTGCAGGACTATTGGAGAAATATAAATAATATTTGGAAGGTGACAGGGTGAAAAAAAATTATGAGCAAGCAGCATTATTGTTTAGGGCATTAAGCGACCCTAATCGGCTTGCTATTATAGATATGATTAAGACTGAAGAAAAATGTGCATGCAAAATATTAGAAGAATTGCAAATAACCCAACCTACCTTATCTCATCATATGAAAATATTGTGTGATTCAGGCTTGGTTAATTCTAGGCGTGAAGGTAAATGGATGCATTACTCTATTAATAAAGAGTTGTTTGAAGAAGTAAAACAGTTATTTGATTTCTAAATTTAATTAATAATAAATATAAAAGGGGTACCCTATGCATATTAAAAAAAATAATTCATGTTGTTCTTGCTCTGATGGTTGCTGCGGTTCATCAGCTAAGCCTGAGATTAATAAGAGGGAAATTGTTATAGATTTTTTGTATCTTGATGTAACTGTATGTGAAAGGTGTCAAGGTACGGATAAAAGTCTTGACGAGGCTATTGGTGAAGTGGCTAATATTCTTGCAGCAACAGGCATAGATGTAAAAGTAAATAAAATAAATGTTCTAAATGAGGAGCTTGCAATAAAGCATAAATTTTTGACTTCACCTACAATACGCATAAACGGCAAGGATATCCAGATGGATTATAAAGAAAGTCTTTGTGAGTCCTGCGGAGATTTATGCGGAGATGAGGTTGATTGCCGTGTTTGGATTTATCAGGGAAAAGAATATTCAAGCCCGCCAAAGGCAATGATAATTGAAGCAATATTAAAAGAAGTATATGGAGAAAAATCAGAAAAACAGGAGAAGAAGGAATACGTAATTCCTGAAAATTTAAGAAAATTCTATAAGTCTAGAAGATCTAAACAAAATTACTCTTAATATGCAATATATGATAAAGGCGGTAAGGTATAACCTTACCGCCAGATTGCTAAAATACTCTTTAATGTCATCCTGAGCGTAAGCGAAGGATCTCGCTCTTACTAACCTAACATATTTACAACATCAAGTGCTTCTACCAATTCTACATCTTCATATCTTTCTTGGAAGCTTTTTAATGCATATTGGTTGGTAAACAATAAAACAGGTCTTTCATAATGATCGAAAACAAGCATACAGCGTGAATTCTGATATCTTTTTAAACTTTCCGGGTTATCTGTTTTAACCCATCTTGCAACAGTAAACTCTATGTTTTCCATGCGAATATCCGTATTATATTCGTTAACTAAACGGAATTTAAAAACTTCAAACTGTAAAACTCCTACAGCCCCTAATATTACTTCATTGTATTCATTCCTGTAAACTTGAATTGCACCTTCCTGAGCTAATTGCTCAACACCTTTTTGAAAGTTTTTCCCCTTAAGAGAATTTATAGGGCTTACGCGGCTGAACAATTCAGGCGGGAAGGTGGGCAAGGGCTCAAAAAATATTAAATCTCTGCCGTTTGTAAGAGTATCGCCAATTTGGAAGTTTCCGGAATCATAAATACCTATTACGTCGCCTGCATATGCAGTATCCACAGTTTCACGCTCATTTGCCATGAGATGTGTGGATTGGCTTAATTTCATTTGTTTTCCTGTTCTTGTAAGGGTAACATTCATTCCTCTTACAAAAGTTCCGGAGCAGATTCTTAAAAAAGCAAGTCTGTCGCGGTGGTTAGGGTCCATATTTGCTTGGATTTTAAAAATAAAACCCGTAAATACATCATCCGTCGGATGGACTTCCCCTGTAGTTGTTTTTCTTGATGATGGGGGAGGAGACATAATAAGAAAATGCTTTAAAAATTCTGTTACTCCAAAGTCTGCTAAGGCAGAGCCGAAGAATACAGGTGATAATTTGCCTTTTCTGATTAAATCTATATCAAATTCATTACCTGCACCGTCAAGAAGCTCCATGGCATTTCTCAAATTTGTCAAATTGGAAGGACCGATTTTTCCGTCTAATTTGTTTGATTTAACATCTTCTTCATTGAGATTAATAATTTCTTTCTTTTTGTATAAGTTAACTACATTTCTTTGCCTGTCATAAATTCCTTCAAATTCTTTGCCGCATCCGATAGGCCATGTTACAGCAACAGAAGGAAGTCCCAGTACATCCTCTAATTCCTGCATTAATTCCAGCGGGTCCTTTGCTTCACGGTCTAATTTGTTTATAAATGTGAATATTGGAATTCCTCTCATGCTGCAAACCTTAAACAGTTTCTTTGTTTGCGCTTCTATACCTTTTGCAGCATCTATAACCATTACGGCACTGTCAACAGAGGTTAAAATACGATAAGTATCTTCACCAAAGTCATTGTGTCCGGGAGTATCCATAATTGAAATTACTTTATCATCATATTCAAACTGCATAACTGAAGAAGTAACAGAAATGCCGCGCTGTTTTTCTATTTCCATCCAGTCTGATTTGGCATATCTGGCATTTTTTCTTGCTCGAACCGTACCTGCCTGCCTGATTGCTCCTCCGTGGAGCAGGAGCTTTTCGGTCAACGTTGTTTTTCCTGCATCAGGGTGAGATATTATACCAAATATTCGTCGTTTGATAATCAAATCTAAATTATTCATTTTTTTCCTTTCTAGCCGGTAATAATTAATCTTTAATATTCTACACTATTTCGACAAAAATATAAAGAAATATTTACAAGTAATTTTGATTCGCAAGGATGGTACACTAATACTGAAATTTAGATTCAATAGTATCTTGTATAAAGGCTGAGGGAATTTTTTTATTGAACAAAAATTCGTAAAATGATATAATATTCAAGATGCTAAACGTTTAGATTAGAAAGTTGGATATAGATGGACGAAAGAAATATTGATATTATAACAGAAGATATAAAATTAGACGGCGATAAATTATTAGAATTGAAGAACAATAATGAGCAATTCTTCATAATGAAGGGCAGAAGAAAAACTTATCATATATTGACATACGGCTGCCAAATGAATGAACACGACTCTGAAAAAATATCCGGTATGCTGACATCCATCGGGTATGAAGAGACTGATGATGAAAAAAGTGCAGACCTTGTAATTTTTAATACATGTTTAATAAGGGAAAATGCGGAACTTAAAGTATTCGGAAAACTTGGTGAAGTAAAAGGACTTAAGCGAAATAAACCGGATATGCTGGTTGCAGTTTGCGGCTGTATGATGCAAAAACAAGAAATAAGAGAAAAACTGTTAAAGAAATTTTCATTTGTAGATATTATTTTTGGAACAAATACAATTCACGAGCTTCCTTTGTTAATATACAATGTTGAAATCAACAAAAGAAAAAGTATGGGTATTGTTGATAATACCGAGTCAATATATGAAAATATGCCCAAGCAAAGAAAGTATAAGTACAAAGCATTGGTAAACATAACATACGGCTGTAATAATTTCTGCACTTACTGCGTAGTTCCATATGTAAGAGGCAGAGAAAAATCAAGAGAGCCGAATGAAATAATTGATGAAATTAAAACATTGGCAGAAGATGGCTGCAAAGAAGTGACGCTTCTTGGACAAAATGTTAATTCTTACGGAAGCAATTTGGATAAAAGGGTTACATTTGCAGAGCTTCTTTATGAAATTAATAAAATTGAAGGTATTGAGCGCATACGCTTTATGACATCCCACCCGAAGGATTTAACGGATGATTTGATAAAGGCAATTAAAGAATGTGATAAGGTATGCAACCACGTTCATTTGCCTGTTCAATCGGGAAGCAATGATGTGCTAAATCGCATGAACCGCAAATACACTAGGGAGCATTATTTAAACTTGGTTGAAAAATTAAAAACAGCTGTACCTGACATTGCAATAACAACAGATATAATTGTAGGATTCCCGGGAGAAACAGAGGAAGATTTCTTGGATACTATAGATATTGTTAAAAAGGTCGAGTATGATTCTGCTTTTACTTTTCTTTATTCGATAAGAGAGGGTACGAAGGCAGCCAAAATGGAGAACCAAGTGCCGGATAATGTGAAACATGAACGTTTTGAAAGGCTTTTGGAAGTTTTGTACCCGATAATACTGGATAAGAATAAACAGTGTATCGGTAAAGTATTTCCCGTATTGGTTGAATCTTTCGAGAACGGTAAATTAACAGGCAGGACTGAGCATTTCAGATTAGTTCATTTCAATGGAAGTAAGGATTTAATCGGTAAAATTGTAAATGTAAAAATAACGAATGTAAAAACTTTCCACACTGAGGGAGAAATAGTCGAGTAACAAGGTATTAATAGACAATGGTAGAAGGGGATTGTAAATGGCAAAGTATACACCTATGATGGAGCAATATCTTGCAATTAAAGAGCAATATAAAGACTGTATTCTTTTGTACAGGCTTGGAGATTTTTATGAAATGTTTTTTGATGATGCTATTACAGCTTCAAGGGTATTAGAGATTGCACTTACGGGAAGAGATTGCGGACAAGAAGAAAGGGCTCCGATGTGCGGTGTCCCGCATCATGCCGTTGACGGATATATTGCAAAGCTTATAGAAAACGGCTACAAGGTTGCAATATGCGAGCAGCTTGAAGACCCTTCGGATGCCAAAGGAATTGTAAAACGCGATGTAGTAAGAATAATAACTCCCGGAACAATAATCGAGCAAGGTATGCTGGATGAAAAAAGCAACAATTATTTGTGCACTATATATTTGGACAAGGGTTTTGGTATGTCTTACGTGGACATTTCAACGGGAGAGCTCTATGTAACTGAAAACATATCGTTAAATGATTTTTTGAAAAATAGCACTCACGATTTATTAATAGAAGAAATCAACAAAATAACCCCGTCAGAAATTATATCCAACAACCATATCGGTAATGAAGTTATAGATTCAATGATATATTTAAGCAATGTATTGAGCTTAGATGACTATAAGCAAATAGTTTTGAAGCATTTTAAGGTACTATCATTGGACTCATTAGGGCTTAAAGAGAATTACCATGCGGTAATATCTCTTGGAATGCTTTTAAATTATTTAAATGAAACTCAAAAAACTTCACTCGACCACATTAATAAGCTTCATTTTTATACGGTGGGGGAATACCTGCAGATTGATGCAAACACAAGAAAAAATTTGGAGCTTATTGAAACTATTAGAGGGAAAAAAGGCCCCGGAACACTCTACCATGTTGTTGACAACACCATGACTGCCATGGGGGGAAGGCTTCTTAAAAAATGGATTGAAGAGCCTCTTAAAAATATTAAGCATATTAATTTAAGATTGGATGCAGTTGAAGAATTATATGAAAATATAATGACTTCTAATAATATTAAAGAATATTTAAAAAGTGTTTATGATATAGAAAGGCTTATAAGCCGAATTGTATACGGCTCTTGTAACGGAAGGGATTTAAATTCTTTAAAGCAATCCCTCTCAAATTTACCGGATTTAAAATCAGAATTAAATGAGCTTTCTTCTCAAATGTTTGCCGATATTTATTCAAGTTTTGATGAGCTTAAGGATATTTTTGATTTAATTGATGCGTCGATTGTAGAAGAGCCTCCCATATCAATTAAAGAGGGAGGAATAATAAAAACAGGCTATAATGAAGAGTTGGATGAAATAAGGGAAATTACGGTAAACGGTAAGGATTGGATTTCCAACCTTCAAGCAAAAGAAAGAGAAGCAACCGGTATTAAGAATTTAAAAATCGGTTTTAACAAGGTTTTCGGCTACTATTTGGAGGTTACAAAATCATATTTAAAAGATGTTCCCGATAATTACATACGAAAGCAGACTTTAGCCAACTGCGAAAGATATGTAACCCCCGAACTTAAAGAAATGGAAGCTAAAATTTTGAATGCCGATGAACAAATAATGAAACTGGAATATGAATTGTTCTTGGAAATAAGAGAGTTCATAAGCAGGCATGTGAAAAGAATTCAAGAAACAGCATATAATATTGCAGTAATAGATGCAATTAATTCACTTGCAATTGCTGCTGTTAAAAATAATTATGTGCGGCCTGAAATGAACAAGAAAGGTTTTATAAAAATTACCGACGGAAGACATCCTGTTATTGAAAGAATTATGAAAAACGAGATGTTTGTTCCAAATGACACATACATAGATAACAAGGAATACCGCATGTCAATTATCACAGGTCCGAATATGGCAGGCAAATCCACTTATATGAGGCAGGTTGCATTAATTGCACTAATGTCTCATATAGGCAGTTTTGTTCCCGCTAAAAAGGCGGAAATCTGCATAATTGATAAAATATTTACTCGTGTAGGAGCATCGGATGACCTCTCACAGGGACAAAGTACCTTCATGGTAGAAATGAGCGAGGTTTCAAATATTTTGAAGAATGCTACTTCTGACAGCCTTTTGATATTGGATGAAATCGGAAGAGGTACAAGCACCTATGACGGGTTAAGCATCGCTTGGAGTGTAGTAGAATATATTACGAAGAAGCTCAAGGCAAAAACATTGTTTGCAACTCATTATCACGAATTGTCCGAGCTTGAGAGCAAGCTTAAGAGCGTTAAAAACTATAAAATATTAATTAAAGAAGAACATGATGAAATAACATTCTTAAGAAAAATAACTGAAGGCAGCATTGACAGAAGTTATGGAATACAAGTTGCAAATTTGGCAAATCTTCCTGAAGAAGTAATTGAAAGAGCAAAAGAAATATTAATTCAGCTTGAAGAAAGCGATATAAACAAGCCTTTTGCTAGGAAAAAAAACAGGGTGAACGATAATTTCCAAGTTTCCATGTTCCAGGCTAACCCTGCAGAGAATGAAATAAACAAGAAATACAAAGAGCTGGCAGAAAATATTAAGAATATAGATATTGAAAATATAACACCTATGCAATCATTTAAATTGCTTAATGATATAATAGAAAAAACTAAACGGATAGATACATAACGAAAGGAATGTCTTACATGGCTATAATAAATTTATTGGACAATGAAACCATTAATAAAATAGCTGCCGGAGAGGTTATTGAAAACCCAAAGTCTATAGTAAAGGAATTAGTCGAAAATTCAATTGATGCCGGTGCCGATGAAATAACGATTGAAATTAAAAACGGCGGCAAAAGCTTTATACGAGTAACCGATAACGGGAAGGGAATTGAAAAAGACCAGGTTGAAAATGCCTTTAAAAGGCATTGTACCAGCAAGATTTCTTCTTCAGACGATTTGAATTCGCTTTTTACTCTGGGATTTAGAGGTGAAGCCTTGGCAAGCATTGCTGCCGTGTCCAAGGTTGAAATTATAACAAGGACAAATGATGATATCTATGGCATTAAAATGACTATTGAAGGCGGAAAAATCATTTCTAAGGAAGATATCGGCTGTCCTGTCGGAACAACAATAACCGTAACAGACCTTTTTTACAATGTGCCTGCCAGGAAGAAATTCTTAAAAAGCGATATTTCCGAAAGCTCAAATATCAATGAAATTGTTGTATCCCTGGCTCTTAGCAAGGAGAATATTTCATTTAAATATATAAACAATAATAATGTTGCCTACAGAACTCCAAAGACAAATAATCTGCTAAATACTATTTCAAGTCTTTATGAAAAAGATCTTTACAATTCGCTTTTAAAGATAGATTATAAAAGCGATATTATAAGTATTACGGGATATACAACAAATTTAAACTATTACAGGGGTAATAGAAAGCAGCAGATTGTTTTTGTTAACGGAAGGGTTATAAAGCATAGGAGGATGAGTTATTTCATTGAAGAAGCATATAACACTCTTCTTCCCAAAAATAAATATCCGGCATGCTTTATTAAAATTGAAATAGCTCCTGCATTGGTTGATGTAAATGTTCATCCTGCAAAGACGGAAGTGCGCTTTCAAAATGAAGAAATGGTATTAAATGAAATAAAAAATGCTGTTTATTCTGCCTTGCACTCCAAGAGTATTATGAAGGAAGTAAAAGGGGAAACCCTCTTACATGATTCAAAAGATATAAATAACTTAAGAATATTTGATAGAAGTTCAGGTAAATCTGTCATCTTAGGCGGTTTAGAAAACAAATTCACGGAAGAAACAGAAGAAACAAAGAATATTAGGATTACGGAAGTTGAAGTTTCAAATAAAGATATTGCCGTAATGGAGCCGCTTAAACCTTATGATAAATTTGAATTTAAGCAACAAACATTCATAAAGGCAGAAAATGATGAAGATAAGCTGCCTGAGTTATACGTTATAGGCATAGTGCTGGATACATATATAATTTGCGAAAACCCGGAAAAAACATGTATATTCATGATAGACCAGCATGCGGCACATGAAAGAATAAACTACGAGAAATTTTTAAATCAATATAATTCAAGAGAAATCTTAATACAGGAAATAGTACCGGAAGTGATTAATTTATCCTATGATGATTACGAGACAGCAATGTCGAATGTAGAAATATTTGAATATTTGGGAATTTCCGTTGAAAACTTTGGAAATAATGCTATACTGATAAATAACATACCAACTATTTTTAAGGATTCAAATTTGAAGGATGTATTTTATGCAATCCTGGATAACCTAAAAGATATAACTAAATCAAATTTAGATTTTGTTATGGAAAAAATAATAAAAGAGGCATGCGTCAAGTCCGTGAAGTCCGGAGACAGGCTTCATATGTCTGAAGTAAGAGCATTGTTAAATGACCTTAGAATGACAGATAACCCTTACACTTGTCCTCACGGAAGGCCTGTAATTATTAAAATGACCAGGTACGAAATTGAAAAAATGTTTGAAAGAATTCAAAGTTAGGAAAGCAAAATGAATAAAATAATTGTTATTGTAGGACCTACGGCTGTCGGCAAAACATATATATCCGTAGAGCTTGCAAAAAAGTTAAATACTGAGATTATATCAGCCGATTCAATGCAGATATATAAAGGGATGAATATTGGAACTGCAAAAATCACCGACGAAGAAAAACAAGGTATCATTCATCATATGATAGATATTATAAATCCTGATGAAGAGTATTCGGTGTCAGAATTTAAATATGATGCCGAAAAAATTATTGACAGGCTTTTGAGTGAAAACAGAATTCCCATAATTGTAGGGGGGAGCGGCCTGTATGTAAATTCTTTGATATATGATTTAGACTTTGGCAATACCAAGTCCAATAAAAAATTAAGAGAATACTACACTTATTATTATAAGGAACATGGGGAGGATGCTCTGTATGACAAATTACTGAAAATTGACCCTGTTGCTGCTGAAAAAATTCATAAAAATAATATAAAGAGAATTATTAGAGCCCTGGAAGTGTATGATATTACAGGAGTTAAGTTTTCAGAGCTAAACACGGACATAAGAAAGAAAAGCAATAAATATGACTGTATATTGATTGGTCTTTCAATGGAAAGAAAAGTCCTTTATGAAAGAATTAATCAAAGAGTTGATGAAATGCTTTCTAATGGTCTTGTTGATGAGGTTAGCTCACTTATTAAAAAGGGATACGGTAAGAATTTAGTATCCATGAGGGGAATTGGATATAAAGAAATTATTGAATATCTTGAAGGTAATACTGATTATGAGGAAGCAGTCAATACTTTAAAACAAAATACAAGAAGATTTGCAAAAAGGCAGTATACTTGGTTCCTGAAAGATGAAAACGTCAAATGGTTCAGCATGGATAACCCAAGCGAAATTGACAAAACTTTGGATAGTATAGTTGAATATATAAGCAAGAAAATTGATAGTATTAGTAACCAATGAGATAAATAATAATAAAAATATACGCTTTCGCTTAATTTTATTATTATAGTAATGAAGTAATAACATATATGCAAATTTATAGGAGAAGGGAATGAATATTATTAATTTACAAGATACTTTTTTAAACAAAGTAAGAAAAGAAAAAATAACAATAACGCTTTATTTAAACAACGGTTTCAAGCTGACGGGAACTGTCTTAGGTTTTGATAATTATGTAATTTTTATCGAAACAGATAAAGGTCAGCAACTGGTTTACAAGCATGCAATAACATCAATTTTGCCGTTTAAACAGGTACGACTGTTTTTTGACGAGCCAGAGGAGCAATAATGTTAACAGAAAATAAATTATGTAAACAGTTTGGCATAAGCGAAGCTGTTTATAATTATGTAACAAAAATTGAAAAAGAAATTAAGAAGAATCATTTTGAAAAAATAGATAAAATTAGAGAGCTTAATCAATATAAAGTTATCCATGCAATGCAGGAGAACAAGCTTGATTATACAAACTTTTACTGGAATACAGGCTACGGTTATGGAGATGTCGGAAGAGAAAAGGTTGAAAAAATATATGCATCCGTGTTTAAGACCGAAGATGCATTGGTAAGACCTTCCATAGCTTCAGGAACCCATGCCCTGTACTTGACATTGTCAGGCATATTGCAGCACGGTGATGAAGTAATTTCCATATCCGGACGACCATACGATACTTTGCTTACAGTATTGGGCGTGCAAGGAAAGGAACCTAATAATCTCAGTGAAGCAGGAATAATTTATAAGGAAATTCCTCTTTATAAAAATGATATCGACTGGGAAAGTGCAATAAAAGAAGTTTCAATGAAAACAAAGCTTTTAATGATTCAGCGCTCAACAGGCTACAGCTTCCGCCCTGCGCTTACAATCGAAAAAATAAAAAATGCAATAGAAAGAATTCGCCAAGTATATCCAAATATATATATTATGGTAGATAATTGCTACGGAGAATTTGTAGACGAAATGGAGCCTTCGGATGTAGGGGCAGATGTAGTTGTAGGCTCGCTTATAAAAAATCCCGGAGGGGGAATTGCATTATCGGGAGGCTATGTGGTTGGAAAAAAAGTATTAATTGACAGAATAGCCAACCGTCTTACAGCTCCGGGAGTCGGAAAAGAGATAGGACTTACATTCGGAACCACAAGAAACACGCTTCAAGGTTTGTTTTTCGCACCACACATTGTGAGCGAATCATTAAAAGGCGCACTCTTGTTCGGCGGGGTTTACTCTTCTCTCGGATTTGAAATAACTCCTACAGTAGAAGAGGACAGAAGCGATATTATACAGGCAATTAAATTTAACGACAAAAACATGGTAATTAAAATTTGCGAGGCTGTTCAAGCTGCATCTCCGGTGGACGGTTATGTGTCTCCAATACCATGGGATATGCCCGGCTATACAAATCAGGTAATAATGGCTTCGGGAGCATTTGTTTCCGGCTCATCCATAGAGCTTAGCGCAGATGCACCAATGAGACCTCCTTATATAGCATATATTCAGGGCGGCTTGTTTTACGACCATGTCAAGTTGGGAGTAATGCTATCACTTGAAAAGATGATGGAATTTAATGAGATAAAAAATAAAATATTCAATTAAAAATATGGGGACATTCCTTATACTACAAAGACTATCTTTATAGTAAAGGCGTGTCCCCATACCTATGACATTAATATTTTCTGACAACAGCTTTAACAACACCCAATATATAGGGCTCCTTTATTAAAATCGGGTCCATGGAACTGTTTTGAGGCTGCAATCGAATGTGGTCTTTTTCTTTATAGAAGGTTTTAACTGTTGCTTCATCTCCGATTAATGCAACAACTATATCTCCATTTTTAGCATTGCGCTGGGAATTAACTATTACATAATCACCGTGCAAAATTCCTGCCTCAATCATACTGTCTCCCTTTACTTTTAAAACATATGATTCCTTATTACCTACAAAATCAATCGAAATAGGCAGGGTGTCATCAATGTTTTCAACAGCTAATATAGGAGAGCCGGCAGTTACGGTTCCTATAATCGGTAAGTTTATAATTTCTTTTTTTGGCATGTCGCAGCATATATCATCAAGATCAATTAATTCCAAAGCCCTTCTTTTGTTTGTTCCTTTTTTTATGTATCCTTTTTCTTCTAGTGTATTTAAATGGGCATGAACGGAAGAAGTAGAGTTTAAACCTACAGCTTTGCAAATTTCACGAATAGACGGGGGATAACCCCTTAAAGTTAACTCATCTTTTATATATTGCAATATTTTAACTTGTTTATCGCTTAAGCCTTCATAACTCATAATTCCACCTCTTTATAAAATTATTTTAGACTCCCGGGAGTACCTATTCGCTTCGTCCGGATAGAACCTATCTGAAGCATCGATTTAAGCTGTCTGATTGAGTACTTTTCTATATTTTAACATAGTTTGACAAGTAAAGCAAACATTTGTTTGAAAAAATGTAAAAAATTGTTGACATCGAACTAATGTTCTGTTAGAATGAAAACAGAAAATATGTTCGAGGTGCCTTATGATAATATTAAATAAATATAAAGTAAGTGATTCGAAAAAATTTAAAAGATTTATGTTCCTGTCCATTTTGCTTATAAGTATTATTACTATTACCTCAATTACTACAATAAAAGCATATTCAAAAGATATACCTCAATATGATTACGTAAGAGTTCAACACGGAGATACCTTATGGTCAATAGCAAAAGATTATGCCGGCAGTAAAGATATAAGACAAGTAGTATACGAAATATCCGAGCTTAACAAGATACATAATAACCTGATTCATATCGGCGACATAATTAAAATTCCCCTAAATTAAACTTAAAGGCTCTCATCATCATTCATATCATTTAAGGGATTTTGTTTTACCGCATCACGGAGCAATTCCTTGTTTATATGAGTGTAAATTTGCGTTGTTGAAATACTTTCGTGTCCCAGTATTTCTTGCAGCGCTCTAATATCTACATGGCCATATTGATACATAAGGGTTGCTGCCGTATGGCGAAGCTTGTGAGGGGAGTATCCTTTTCCTGATAAACCTGCTTCAGTTAAGTATTTATCCAACATATGCTGAATGCCTTTTTGAGAAAAACGGGTTTTTCGATTACTTATAAAAAGAGCTTTTTCATGACCTTTTTTCGGCTCTTGTCTTACCTCCAAGTAATCTTCTACAGCTTTTACACATACATCATTCAGGTAAATTGTTCTTTCCTTGTTGCCTTTTCCGATTACAGTCAAGGTGTCTCCCTTAATTTTATCGATATCGATGCTTATAAGCTCTGATAATCGCAGGCCGCAATTCAAAAATAACATAATAATGGCATAGTCGCGTTTTTCATTGGAGCCTGATATTGATGATAATAAACTTCTTGATTCATCCAGCGTTAATGCTACCGGCAGACGGCTTTTGTTTTTTGGAGTTTCTAATTCAAGAGCCGGATTTTCAGGTATAAGCTTTACTATGGTATGTAAATATTTAAAGTATGACCTAAGTGCTGACATTTTTCGAGCTTTTGTACGGTTTGAATTTTTTCTTTCCCTGTCCGTATAGGCAATAAAAGAATGAAGGTCCATAATTTTTACTTTTTTTATAATATCCAAGGTAACAGGGGAGATATCGATTTCTTCAAAATTTTCAACATCAGGACTTAATTTGAATTTGATTACTAGAAATCTATAAAAGGTACGAAGGTCAAGAAAGTATTGACTAACAGTTTTATCCGCTCTGCCTTTAATAGCAATTGAGTATTCTAAAAAATCACTAAGTGGGGAAGGGCATAGGTCATTATAATTTATGTACATCATTATCTCCTTTACAAAAATGTCGCAAAATTCTTACTTAATTATATAGAAGAATTAGGAAAAAGACAAGCTTTTTTAGTAAAACCTATATCATTTTGATTAATAAAATAACACAAAAATACTTTTCTTAAATGCAAGTGCTCAAATTTACAAGTATTGTGTGAATTGCAATTAACTTTTTTCGATACTTCGACATATAACCAGTATTTATTCATATATTCGACCCGTATATCTGCTTTTAATAAAAAATAACCACACATTAATTGAAATTTTGAGCATCTCATTAAACTTAGTATTCTCTGATGAGCATTAGAGGAAAGTCCCCAATTCGGACAAGTCTTAGAGGTATGAGGAATATATCTGTCTTATAGATGATAGAAATCAAATTTTGCCTGTTAATTAAAAACGAGCTATATTTAAAGGGTATAAATGGTCAAGGAAAGAAGTTTCGTGCGTTAAATCGCATTTTAAAGCCTCGTTTTTTGGGCATATCTTTGAAATTTCAGCCGGTTACTTGACTTGGTCGTTTTTTGTCTATAGTGTGCAAGAGTGAACGAATATTTTTATTTTTTCATCTTGAGCATAGCGTAGTAACTATTAACATTGTCATTATAAGAATAAGCGTAGTATCTAATACATAAGAGAAAGATCCGGTGAGATTTTCGAGCTACAACAATCAGGACAGAACTGTAAAGAAAAAAATATCCAAACCGCAAAGGTAAATTATTAAAAAATATTACAAGAATTATAAATTTGTGAATTGAAATTATAAAAGAAAAATAATCAAATCGATAAAAAAATCGAGAAGAACGTTGAAATCCCAAAAAGAAGGGGTCTTCCGGAAAAGTGCTTATTTCAGGGATATTATGTCGCTAAATTAGCATTTAGCGACATAATAAAAAATAATAATATTTATATAAATTAACAATTTTGTAATTATTACTGCTATTCCCTTGATATCCCGGTCAACGAGAAGCTCTCAATGATACTCCGTCCAAATATAAGTCTGTATCATTATTGCTTGCGTTGATAGTATTAATGCTGACAGTGAATCTTACTATTACGAAATTTACATTTTGAGGTACAATTATGTCTGACGTTTTTTCATGATAAGAAAATGCTGATGATTCTACTGTAACAGCTCTTGGAGCTATTTTTTCTATTTTAATTAATTCAACTTCATTAGAACCTGAAATATAAAAAACTTCAGCACTAAAATATAATTCTATATCTACCGGTTTTTCTGCTAATCTTTCTGCAAAGCTTAGCGTTAAATAACATCCGGGATTAACACTAACTGTTTGTGTTAATGTTGCTCTGTCTGTTGTATTCCCGGGTACCGGACCAATATCAAAATTGGCGCTTTGTCTGCCTTCATATGTTATAGAAGTACTTGGTCGTATATTTATATCAAGACCTTCCGTTTCGTCATTCCAATTAGCAAAAACTGTTTGAATTCCTACTTCTTCAAAGCCACCATTTCTTATAAGCTCTTCAGGAGTACATGAATTTCCTGTTGCTAAATTATTGCTGTTTTTCGTATCTGTGCAAGTATTTATATTATTTATTACATTAGGATTATCTCTATATTCCCTTTTCTTACAGCCTGAATCTTTCATAATGTTAACGCCTCCAATATATAAAACAAGCTTAAGCTCATAAATATAATATGTACAACCTTTATAATTGTTACATAAATAAATGTGGCATAAATTGTATTAAATGACGGAGAATCAAAAAAACATCGGAGCTCTTCAGCCCTGATGTTTTGTTATTATCTGTTATTATTTGAATTCTACCTTGACATTCCCCAGTTCAGGAAAAACACATTCAAACATATCACCTTTAAATGCTTCCGGTGATGCTGTAATTGCTCCCGATAAAATTATTTCGCCCTTTTTAAGAGTAATTCCGTATTCACACAGTTTATTTGCAAGCCATGCAACACTTATTGCCGGATTCCCTAATACATCCTTACCTGTTCCGCTGTTTACCACTTCCCCGTTTTTATAAAGAGTCATCCTTATATCAGGCAATGATACATCGTCTATTTTTACTTTTTTATCGTTTAATATATACAAAGCGCTTGAACCGTTGTCTGCAATAGTATCTACCAGTTTAATTTTCCAATCTTTAATTCTCGAATCCACTATTTCAATGGAAGCACATATATAATCAGTTGCTTTATAAACATCCTCCACAGTTATACCGGGACCCTTTAAATCTTCTTTCAGTACAAAAGCAACTTCACCCTCTACTTTTGGCCTTATTAACGTTTTTGTGTCTACTGTACCGCCGTTTTTTACTTCCGTGCTTTTATATAAATGGCCGTAATCCGGCTCGGTAATACCCAGCAGTTCCTGCATGCCCTTTGAAGTAAGGCCGATTTTCTTGCCAGTTACAATTTCCCCGTCTTCCAATGCTCTCTTAACATTTAACAGCTGAATATCATAAGCGTCCTCAACGGTTACTTCATTATCGATATCACTTATAACATCTATAGGTTTCTGAATTTTTAATGCTTCGTAAAGCATTTTGGATAATTCTTCGTTTGTAAAATTTCTAGACATATTTTCCTCCTTATATATTAATATATTCTAATGTCCAACTAATCCCCCGTCCCCTTGTCACCAAAGGGCTATGTGTCCATCTGCTCTCTTTTCTGTTCCGCCGCAGAGAGTGCCTTCTTTTGTCCTTAGTATCATTTGGCCTCGTCCGAAAGATGATTCATTTAACTGTATTTTTACATCATGGCCCCTGTTAATCAGCTCATTTATAATATATTTCGGAACATCCTGCTCTACTTCAACAGTCATTCCTTTAATCCACTGCCACCTCGGTGCATCTATGGCTTCCTGAGGATTCATATAAAAATCGATTAAATTACTTACTACCTGCACATGTCCTTGAGGCTGCATAAATGCCCCCATTACACCAAAGGGACCTAGAGCTTTTCCGTCCTTCATTAAGAATCCGGGTATTATCGTATGATAGGTTTTCTTATGAGGCATTAAACAATTAATGTGTTGGTTTACATAATTAAAATTATGTAACCTATTGTTAAGAGCTATTCCTGTTTCAGGTATAACAATCCCCGAGCCAAATCCGGTATAATTGCTTTGAATGAAAGAAACCATATTCCCTTCCCCATCAGCTGTACACAGATAAACGGTTCCGCTGCTGTTTGGGTCGGTTTCTTTTAAATTCAATGCATTATCAGTAATTAAACTTCCCTTATCTCTGCCGTAATCATCCGATAATAATTGCTTTATGTCTGCTTTCATGTATCTTATATCGGTGATATACTTCTGACCATCATCAAAGCTAAGTTTAATAGCTTCAATTTGCTTGTGATAGGTATCGCTCTTATCCTTGTATGTAAAATCAAAATTTTTTAATATGTTAAGCGCCATCAAAGCTACCAGTCCCTGACCGTTGGGAGGTATTTCATATACATCGTATCCCCTGTAATTTACGCTTATAGGCTCTACCCAATCTGTTTTATAATCTTCTAAGTCTTCTTTTCTTAAATACCCGTCATACTTTTTGAAAAAGGAATCTATTTTATCTGCTATGGCACCTTTATAGTATGAGTTGCCGTGTGTTTTTCCTATTGATTCCAATGTTTCGGCATGATACGGAAGCTTCCAAAGCTCTCCGTAATTTGGTGTTCTCCCCTTATAGGTGAATGTATCAAACCAATATTTAAACTCTTCTTTATTTTCTTTTTTGTAAATTTTATATGCATTATCCCATGCTTTTTTTACAGTAACAGAAACGGGAAATCCATACTTGGCATAATTAATGGCAGGCTGTAAGACTTCTATTAAAGAAAGTTTCCCGAATTTTTGAGATAATTCTACCCAGGCTGCCGGAGCACCGGGTACCATTATCGGTATAATGCCGTACTTTGGAATTTCAGTAAATCCTCTTTCTTTCAATTTTTCAATTGAAATGCTGTAGGGTGAATACCCGCTGCCATTTAAACCATGAAGCTTATTATTAAACCATACAAGGGCAAATGCATCGCTTCCCAAACCGTTCGATGTAGGCTCAACAATTGTAAGGCATGCTGCTGCAGCTATAGCCGCATCAACGGCATTGCCGCCGTTTTTAAGTATTTCAAGGCCTGCTTGTGCTGCTAATGGCTGTGATGTGGCAACCATTCCGTTATATCCGTAGACAACCTTTCTTCTTGACGGATATTTATATTCGGCAGGGTTAAAATTCATGTTTTTTTTACTCCTTTCTTTGATTTATCATGACAACACTCCCTAAGGATGCTTAGAAATTGTCTGTTATTAAAAAGAAGTAAACAAATTGTTTACTTCCATATTTTTCTAACCTTTACTTTGCATATTCTGTAGCTCTGATTTCTCTAATTACGTTAACTTTAATCTGTCCGGGATATTCCATTTCTTCTTCTATCTTTTTAACTATATCCTTTGCTATTAAAACTATGCTCGCATCGCTTGTTACTTCAGGTTTAACCATTATTCTTACTTCTCTTCCCGCCTGTATTGCAAAAGACTTTTCTACCCCTTCAAATGAATTTGAAATTTCTTCTAACTTTTCAAGCCTCTTTATATAAGTCTCTAATGTTTCTCTTCTTGCACCCGGTCTTGCAGCTGATATAGCATCTGCTGCTTGGACTAAGACTGCTTCTATGGTCTGTGGCTCTGTATCCCCGTGATGAGCTGCTATAGCATGAACTACGGCCTTGCTTTCTTTGTACTTTTTAGCTAAGTCTTCACCTATTGTAACGTGGGGACCTTCAACTTCATGATCCACTGCCTTTCCTATATCATGCAATAATCCTGCTCGTTTTGCTACTTTTACGTCAGCGCCTAATTCAGCAGCCATAATACCTGCTAAATATGATACTTCAATGGAGTGTTTCAATACGTTTTGGCCGTAACTTGTTCTGAATTTCAGTCTGCCAAGTAATTTTACCAGTTCCGGGTGAAGCCCGTGGATTCCGGTATCAAGGGTTGCCTGTTCGCCTTCATCCTTAATTATTTGGTCTACTTCTTTTTTTGCCTTATCAACCATCTCTTCAATTCTTGCAGGATGTATCCTACCATCCGCAATTAACTTTTCAAGTGCTAATCTGGCAACTTCTCTTCTAATAGGGTCAAATCCGGATATAACTACTGCTTCCGGTGTATCATCTATTATAATATCTATACCTGTAAGTTGTTCCAAGGCTCTTATATTTCTGCCTTCCCTTCCTATTATTCTGCCTTTCATTTCGTCATTCGGCAGGTCGACTACAGATACAGTTGTTTCTGCTACATGGTCTGCAGAACATTTCTGAATCGCATATGTAATAATTTCACGTGCTTTTCTTTCTGCAGTTTCTTTTGATTCCTTCTCGATTTCTTTGACAGCAACCGCGGCTTCCTGTTCAGCTTCTTTTTTTATGTTGTTGATTAGAATGCTTTTAGCTTCTTCTGTTGAAAGTCCGGATATTTTCTCGAGTTCCTCAATTTGTTTTTGGTGAATTGCATCTAATTTTTCCTGCGTTATTTCAATTTCTTTTAACTTCTTTTGGAGCAATTCGTCTTTTTTCTCTACTACAAGGCTTTTAGAGTCCAGCATTTCTTCTTTTTTAATCAGCCTTTTTTCAGCCCTTAAAATTTCGTTTCGTCTTTCTTTGTTTTCTCTTTCAACTTCATTTCTTAACCTGTGAGCTTCGTCTTTTGCTTCAACAAGTATTTCTTTTTTTCTTGTTTCGGCTTTTTGATTTGCGTCTTCGATTATTCTTTTTGCTTCTAATTCAGCACTACCTATTTTGCTTTCAGATATATTTTTACGAATAAAAAATCCTATAATTATACCTATTATTGCGCAGATAATACCGACTATTATTTCTTCGAACAATTCAGCACCTCCAATATTAAATTTTCAAGCTGCGAAATATATACATTTTTCCTAATTGCTATAAAAAATGTGTATCTTCAAAAACATATATTTTAATCGTCTTAATTAGTTTTGTAACCTGAATATAATTTATTTTATAATTATTTATAAACAATGTCAAGATATAATGTTTATATTTGCATATTTTTACATATTCTAATGCAT
>Ga0116173_1000415_pt1 | contig 40616 bp, 36 predicted proteins | sample AD_UKC085_MetaG_FD_89800 | JGI IMG/M metagenome (GOLD analysis project Ga0116173, IMG submission 89800) | Active sludge microbial communities of municipal wastewater-treating anaerobic digesters from USA - AD_UKC085_MetaG | ecosystem: Engineered > Bioreactor > Anaerobic > Digestate | place: USA...
AAGTCAATACATAAATTACTGTGAAGCAGGCGGAGTTTTCGGTTCTTACCGAGTTCTTCGCCTGCTTCATTTTTTCCGGTAAGAAGGAGGTTCTTATAATCCGGATTAAGCGTTACAAGGCAAAGACGAAAGAAGTCGTGCCAAAGGAAAGGATCAACCATCAGATCACTTCAGACAAGGTTCGCCTGATCGGTTCTGATGGCAAGCAGGTCGGTGTCGTATCGCTGCGTGAAGCTTTGCGCAGGGCGGAAGAAGCGGAATTGGATCTGGTGGAGATTTCTCCAAATATCGATCCTCCGGTGTGCCGTATATTGGACTTTAGCAAATACTATTTTCAGAAAGAAAAGAAGGCCAGAGAAGCCAAGAAGAAACAGCACGAGGTGGAGGTCAAAGAGATCAAGTTTGGCCCCAATACCGAAGAACACGACTATAACTTCAAGAAAAACAACGCTATCAAGTTCTTAAAACAGCACAACAAAGTGAAGTTCACGGTTCGTTTCCGGGGACGTCAGATGGCTCACAAGGAATTGGGATACCGGGTATTGGACAAGCTGAAAGAGGATTTGGCCTATATTGCTGATGTAGATCAAGAGCCAGTAGCAGATCGTAACCTGCTGTCCATTACGGTTAACCCCAAAAAAGATATAGATCGCATCCTGGCCAAGGAAAGTACTCCTGCTGCCGAGACAGCCCCAGTTGACGCCGCGGCCGAAGTGCCAGCCCCGATTACTGAGACCCCTGAAGAAGAATAAATCTGCCTCCTGCCTGCTGAATCCAGGCACCGAGGATATAAACTGAATAAAGCTAAGGAGAAATAAAATGCCGAAGATCAAAACCAATCGATCTGCCGCCAAGCGATTTAAGCTCACCGGCACCGGAAAGATCGTGCGTCACCACGCAAAAAGTGCCCATATCAAGACCAAGAAATCACCGAAATTGAAACGTAACCTTCGTACCAGCGCTATCGTGCGTAAATCCGATGAAAACAGAATCTACCGCATGCTGGGAATGTAAAGGAGAATAAAGATGCCAAGAACTACTAACAATGTTGCCGCACACCGCAGAAGAAAGAGATATATGTTGGCTGCCAGAGGTTACTTTGGCCGCAGAAGCAAGACTTATCGCGTTGCCAGACAAACCGTCGAACGCGCCATGGCTTTCTCCTTTGCCCACCGCAAGCTCAAGAAGCGTCAGTTCCGCAGCCTGTGGATCACTCGCATCAATGCTGCCTGCAGATTGAATGATATGAGCTACAGCAAGTTTATCAACGGTTTACATAAATCAAACATCGAAATTAACCGTAAGACTTTGGCTCATCTGGCCTGGCATGACGCTCCGGCCTTTGCCCGTTTGGTAGAAATCGCCAAAAATCACTGAAGCATTTAGAGCGCAGAGCCTGCCTTCGGGTGAGCTCTGCTTCCTCTTTACAGTCGTATCCCGCACGGGCAGATTTATCCGCCTGTGTTTTTATTTATCTAGAACTACTAAAGCCATTTCAAGGATAGTACATTGCAGAATCAGCTTGCAACCATGCTCGAGGAAGCAGCCCGGGAAATCGAAGCCTGCTCCGGCGCAAACGATATCCTCAACACCAAAGCCAAATACCTGGGCAAGAAAAGCTTACTCAATAGCCTATACGGTAGGATGAAGGATCTGGATGCCTCCGAACGTCCCGCGTTTGGCAATCTTCTAAACGAAGCTCGTCAGAGAATAGAAACCCTACTGAACGCCAAAGCCAGCGCCATCAAGGAACAAGGCTGGCACAAAGACAATGCTGGCATCGATTATTCCATGCCCGGGATCCCCAATCAGCGGGGAGGGTATCACCCCCTATCCATCGTCCGTCGCCAGATCGACGAAGTTTTTATGAGCCTTGGTTTTGAAATCGCCGAGGGTCCGGACATCGATGATGAATTCCACAATTTTGATGCGTTGAATACTCCAGCGGATCACCCCTCGCGTAATCTGGCCGATACCTTCTACGTGGAAGGCGGGAAACTCTTAAGAACACAAACCTCCACGGTTCAAATCCGCACGATGGAAAAGTATGCTCCGCCGATCAGGATCATCTCTCCGGGCAGATGCTATCGCAATGACAAGCCGGATCCCTCGCACTCGCCAGTGTTTCATCAGGTGGAAGCCCTGGTGGTGGACAAAGGGATCAGCATGAGTGACCTCACTGATACCTTGCAAAACTTTGCCTCTATTATGTTTGGCACCAAGGTACGCAGCCGCATTCGTCCTCATTTCTTCCCCTTCACAGAACCATCGGCTGAGATGGATATATCCTGCGTAGTCTGTGGCGGTAGCGGCTGCAGAGTATGCAAACAGTCTGGTTGGCTGGAAATGGGTGGAGCCGGCATGGTAGATCCCAATGTCTTTGATATTCTGGGGATAGATTCCGAGCTTTACACTGGATTTGCTTTTGGTTTGGGTATCGAACGCATCGCCATGTTGAAGTATAACATACCCGACATGCGGATCCTGTTTGAGAACGATCTGCGCATGCTGAAACAATTCAAAGGGGAGTTATAATGAAAATCACCTTATCATGGCTGACGAAGTATCTGGATATCAATGAAAGTGTAGATGAGCTATCCAATCTGCTGACCTTTGCTGGTATCGAGGTGGAAGGCATCACCAGTATCGGCGCTCTGCCTTCATCTGTGATAGCGGCGCGTGTAGTTAGCGCTGAGCCGGTTCCGAAGACCGATCATCTCAAGCTTTGCCAGGTGGATATCGGCGATTATGCCTTCGCAGCCAAGGCGGAAGACAATACTCTGCAGGTTATTTGTGGAGCGCCAAACTGTCAGGCGGGGATGATGGCTATTCTGGCTCTGCCGGGTTCCGTATTGGGTGATCTGGAGATCAAGACTGCCAAAATCAGAGGCATTGTATCCAATGGGATGCTTTGTTCTGAACGGGAATTGGGCATTTCTGAGAATCATGCAGGTATCGTTAGACTGCCTGATCAAACAGTAATCGGCACCTCGGTGAATGAACTTTATGAGCTTCCCGACACAGTGTTTGAATTGGAGATTACTCCCAATCGCAGTGACCTTTTGGGTTACAAAGGCATCGCCCGGGATCTCAGCGCCAAGCTTAATCGTCCCATGCGTGAGCCAGCCTTGAAAGATGTCCGGTTTACCAATGATGGACCTCAGTTGGGTCTCTACAATGAAGAACCGGAGCTTTGCCCTCGTTATACAGCCAGAGTGATTCATGGGGTCCAGGTGACCGAATCTCCGCTGTGGCTGAAATCAGCTCTGATCAAGAGCGGTCTACGCCCGATCAACAACATCGTGGATATCACCAATTACGTAATGATGGAGACAGGCCATCCCTTGCATGCTTTTGATTACGCGAAGCTCGTGGGCAAAGATCCGATGAGCTCTCATCCCGATATCGTGATCCGTAAAGCATATCCCCAGGAGGAAGTTCTCGCTCTGGACGGGCGGAAATATACCCTCGATGGTGATGAATTGGTGATTGCCGATGGGCAAAAGGCTTCTGCCATCGCTGGGGTGATGGGTTTGGAGCATTCCAGCATCACTGCTGAAACCAAGACCATCGTTTTGGAGAGTGCCGCTTTTCATCCTGGTAGTATACGCAGGACATCATACAAGCTGAAGTTGAGTTCGGACTCCTCCTATCGCTTTGAACGTCATTTATCCGCCGAATATGCGCAGGATGTGAGCATTCGTGCCACAAACCTGATCCAGGATCTCGCAGGCGGTGAAGTATGTGGAGCCTTACTGGACGATTATCCCAATCCTGAATCTGAGCAGTATCTAGCTCTGCGTCCGGCCCGGTTTACACACCTGATTGGCTTTGAACTGCCGGAAAGCGAGATCAGATCATACATGGCAAATCTGCATTTTACATACATGGGGGCAGGTCGCTATATCAAGGGCACGCAGACGACGGTGAACGAGCTGTTGACCGAAGATGCTGCTTCCAAGCTCAGCACTGCTGTATACGCGCATTATTACCGGGTTCCGTCCTATCGTAAAGATATGGGACGGGAAGCGGATATTCTGGAAGAACTGGCTCGTCTGGCAGGCTACGATAAGGTCCCGCAGAAAACAGCTCCCCAACAGGTAATGGACCGTCATGCATACCGCATCCGTAACAAAGTGATGGATTGGATGGTGCAATGGGGCTGCTATGAAACTTTGAATTATAGCTTTTGCGATCCGCGCCAAATGCAGGATCTGGGATTGGAACTGGAAGAACTCCCCCTGATTTCGCTGATCAATCCGCAAAGCTCCAATCAATCGGTGATGCGAGTCTCGCTAGTGCCCCAATTGCTCACCAACCTTGCTTATAATCTGAATCATGCGGAAAGGGACGTGAAGCTATTTGAGCAGGCAAAAGTGTATCAGAAGCGGGGCACCGAGCACGTTGAGCCCACGCAGCTTGCGGCTGTCTTCACTGGTTCGCGCACTTTAGAACACTGGCAATCCAAGGCTCAGCCGATTGATCTTACATGGATCAAAGGCTGTTTTGAGGGTTTGCCCACCTCGCTGGGTTTGAGCTACACACTTAGCCCGGTCACGGTACCGTATTTGGCGCCGGGTGAGGCGTTCAGCTGTAGTTGCAACGGCACCATTTTCGGATCCTTTGGCCGTGTGAAACCCTCAGTTCTTGCAAAGTGGGGCATCGATAGCAGTACCATCAAACAAGATGTGTGGATAATAGAATACAGTGTTGACACTCTCGTGGCTCTCAGCCGAAATATCAACATAAGCTATTGTGCCATATCTCGTTATCCCGCTGTGGTTAGAGATATCTCTTTCCTTGCTCCCCAGAAGCATACCTATGAAGAACTGAAACGCGCCATCACCAGTCTGGATGAGACTTTGGTAGCTGATGTACAGGTATTCGACGAATACCTTTCCCAGCAGATTCCTGAAGGTTGTCGCAGTCTGAGTCTGCACATTGTGCTGCAAGACCAAGAAAAAACATTGACAGATGAACGCGTTGAACGGCTGATGAACTCAGTGCAAAAAACACTTATAGAAAACTACAGTATTCGAATGAGGTGAGAATGGAAAGTCCCATACTGAATCTGCAGGAGCGCCTGCAGAAACTGATCGATCAATACACCAGAGATAAAAAGGAGATGGAGGAGCTGAAAAAACAATATGCCCAGCTCAGCGAGGAGAACGTTCAGCTCTTTGCCCAGATCGAGGAATACACCAAGCAATGCAGCGATTATGAGAGTAACCTGAAGTCTATACAGGAAGAGAACAAGTCGCTGAAGAGCAAGTACGACGAACTGGAAAAGATGTTCTCTGGCATTGAAACTTTTGCCGACGACGCCATCAAGAAAATCGACAACATATTTCCCCTCTTAGAGGAAGGAGATTAATCTATGCAATCGGTAGAGGTGGAGATATTCGGGCGGCGTTTTCGCCTTCGGAGCGATGATCCCACCCGCACCATGAAGATAGCTGCTGATTTGTCAAAGCAGCTACATGATATTTACGAAGCGAATGAACAGCTCGATTTTGCCCGGCTTCTGCTCCTTGCATGTTTCAAACAGCAGGAGGATCTTCAGCTGGTACTGGAGGACAATGAGCGCATTAGAGCAGAGCTGGAACGCATGAATCAAATGATCGAGAAAATCGTATCTGTATGATCTTTGCCTGCGGAATTCGTGATATGATTTGCAAAAAGCCATAAGAATAATGGGGAGTCGGGCCGTGAGTGGCATGCGTGCCGGCTGGTTCCGGATACATAAAGCTCATCAGGTAGATTCCCACTCATGCAACCTTGGCTTTGTATAGTCAAGCATACACGGTTCACGCGGGCTTATAATCCCGCTTCTCAGGGCATGCCGGAGATAGCGTAAATAGATTAAGGAAGTGAAGCAATGAACAACCCATATATTCTGGGAGTCCTGGGCCTTGTGCTGGGCTTCGTTATCGCTTTGATACTGTATTTTATCAAGCGTAACAGCTCATTCAAACTGGTTTCTCAGGCCGATGAAATAGCAGAGAACATCAAACGTGACGGCAAAAATGAAGCTGAGACCCTCAAAAAAGAAGCCCTTCTGGAAGCCCGGGAAGAGTGGTTCAAACAGAAACGCATTCTGGATGAAGAAGTAAAAGAACGCCAGCGTGAACTGCGCGCTCAGGAAAAGAAATACAACGAACGGCTCAGCAGCCTTGATAAACGTCTTGATTCACTGGACAAAAAGGAAAATAGTCTTTCCGAGCAGGAACGAAAGCTGAAAAGCAAAGAAGATGAACTGCAGGACAAGAAAAAAGAGTACGAAGAAATCCTGAGTGAACAGAAGACCAAGCTGGCAGAAGTGGCCGGGCTTACTCGTGAAGAAGCCTTGGAGAGACTCCGTGTGGAACTGATCAGCACGGCTCGTCAGGTGGCGGCAAACGACGCAAAAATCAGCATCGAGCAGATCAAACTGGATGCTGGCAAAAAGGCCACGGAAATTCTTTCTACTGCGATCCAGCGCATGGCTGTAGATCACGTGTCCGAGACCACGGTATCCGTGGTATCACTGCCTTCAGATGAAATGAAGGGACGCATTATTGGCCGCGAAGGACGCAATATCCGCACCTTTGAAAAGGCCTCCGGAGTGGATCTGATCATTGATGATACCCCAGAAGCCGTCGTGCTGTCCTGCTTCGATCCCGTCCGCCGTGAGATTGCCAGGCTTTCTCTGGAGAAACTGATCTCCGATGGTCGTATCCATCCTGGGCGCATTGAAGAAGTAATCGCCAAAACCACCAAGGAAATGGACGAGAACCTGATCAAGATCGGAGAAAAAGCGGTGCTGGAAACCAATATCCATAATATCTCCCCCAATCTGATCAAGGTTTTGGGGCGTCTGCACTATCGTACATCATACGGCCAAAATGTGTTGCAGCATTCCATAGAGGCGGCTTGGATCTGCGGCATTTTAGCCACGGAAATCAATCTGGATCAGGAAGTAGCACGTAGAGCCGGGTTATTACACGACATCGGTAAAGCCGTGGATCATGAATACGACGGCACTCACGCCATCATTGGTGCCAATCTCGCGCGCAAAAACGGAGAAGGCAAGATCATAGTGAATGCCATCGAAGCTCACCATGAAGAAGTGGAAGCCACATCAGTTTACGCAGCCCTGGTACAAGCTTCCGATGCCATATCTGGAGCTCGTCCCGGTGCACGCAGAGAAATGCTAGAGACTTATATGCAGCGTCTGGCCAAGCTGGAAGAAATTGCCAATGGAGTGGAGGGTGTGAATAAATCATACGCCATTCAAGCTGGCCGCGAACTCCGCATCATAGTGGAGCCAAGCGTGATCGAAGAAAGCCAGACCCCTCTTTTGGCCACCGAGATAGCGGCAAACATCGAGAAGCAAGTGCAGTACCCAGGCCAAATCAAGGTTACCGTGATCAGGGAAACCAGACAGATAGCCATGGCAAAATAATGAAGTTGCTTTTTTTCGGCGATGTATTCGGAAAGCCCGCCCGAGAACTGCTGATGCAGGATTTGGGCGGTTTACGCCGAGAATTTGAGGCCGATTTTATCATCATCAACGCGGAAAATCTGGCTGATGGACGTGGCATCACCGAAAAAGTGGCAAAGCCCTTGTGGCAAGCTGGCGTGGACGCGATGAGCAGTGGTAATCATCTCTGGGACAGGGAGGAAGCGCTGGATTATATCACGAAGGAGCAACGCCTCGTCAAACCATTGAATTACCCCACGAATGCGCCCGGTAACGCAGTTTACCGGCTACGTAAGGATGATCTCAAGCTGGATCTGATCTGTCTGACGGGGCAGATTTTTATGCCTCCTTGCGATTCTCCATTTCATGCTGTGGATCTTTTTCTGGCGTCCCGACCCAATCCGGATGTGCCAGTTATCGTAGATTTTCACGCTGAATCCACTGCGGAAAAGAGGGCGTTCGCGTGGCATTTGGATGGCAGAGTGGCTGCGATTCTAGGTACGCATACACATATTCAGACTGCCGATCCGGAAATCCTGCCCCAGGGTAGCGCATACATTACTGATGTAGGTATGACTGGGGCTCACGACAGCGTGATTGGAGTAAAGAAGCACATTGTCCTGGATAAGTTTTACACTTGTGTTCCCCACAGATTTGAGACATCTGATCGCGGTATGATGATCAACGCAGTTCTTGTCGAGATTTGCAATCAAACCGGCAAAGCTCTCAATATCCATAGTATCAGACGTAAACAGGAGCTTTAGTAATGGAAAAAATACTCAGTGGTAAACCCATAGCAGGTGCGATCAACAAGGTCTCCAAGGCTCTGATCGCAGAGCATAACCTTCGTCCCAAAATGCTCTTAATCCAGGTTGGGGAAGATCCCGCCAGTTCCTACTACGTACAGAGCATTATCACTAATGCTGGTAAACTCGGATGTGAAGCCGAACTGATGTCCTTGCCGGCAAGTGCTAAAGAGAGTGATCTACTTTCCGCGATTGCTACTGCCAATACCGACCCTGCCGTCCATGGGATCATGATCCAGAAACCTCTGCCAAAGAGCTTCAATGATACCATGATCAGCCAACGGGTGGATCCAGGAAAAGATTTGGACGCGATAAATCCGTTGAATCTGGGCAAGATCATGATGGAAAGCGATGGCTTTCTTCCCTGCACTCCTGCGGCAGTTTACTATACCATGAAGTACTACGGCATCGATCCCCAAGGCCAGAAATTGGTAATCCTGGGACGCTCGAACGTGGTGGGAAAACCTTTGGCCAATATGCTGCTGTGGAAGAAGATGAATGCCACAGTGACGGTTTGTCACAGCCGTACCAGGGACTTGGCAGAGATTTGCCGTGAAGCGGACATTTTAATTTCGGCTATCGGTGTAGCCAATTTCGTTACTGCCAGCATGGTGAAAGAAAACGCCATCCTACTTGATGTGGGGATAAATGAAGTCACTGATGCCACGGGCAAGGTAACATATGTGGGCGATATGGATTATAACGCTTTATACGACATATCATTAGCCATTACTCCTGTACCTGGCGGGATCGGCAGGATCACCACTTCATTGCTATATCTGAACCTAGTGAAGGCTTGTCTGCTTGCTCACGGGTTAAATAAAAGTATTGACGAATATATCGACATCATTTTTAGTGAGAACCATAAGATATTATAACCTGATGTTTGGGAGGACCGATGAACATTAAGAGTTCTAAACTCTTGGCAGTCATCTTAATACTCGTAGTAAGTGCGCTTGCGCTTACTGGTTGTGGCAAATCCGGAAACCGCTTCGCGAACGTGTTGCCAACCATCGAAATCACTTCCTATGAGGGATGGACGGATGAGTCTGTTCCTGCCAATGTGGATACGCTTACTCACAGTTACACTTTTCAACAGCGTATTTATTGGCATGCCATCGATACCGATGGCGTAATCACGGGATATGCCTTCAGAGTTTTGGATGAGAACCGCAATCCGATAGCCAGCCCTGGTTATCAGTATATTAGCCTCGACGATGGGCTTACGTCCCAGGAGATTCTGAATAAGTTCGGCAACGGCTGGGTAATCCATTATCTTCCGGGCGCAGATCAGAGCATCCCTCTGGACGATCCCCTTGCCAGACGCTCGATCTGGACTTCGCAGAAGTACGCTGTGATCAATTTCCCCTCAGCTGACGAGTTCGGCAATCCGACACCCACCATGTCCTATTTCGAAGTGATCGCCATCGACAATCGTGGCGGTATCACAGAGTTACCGGCATGGCGCAAATTTCGCACTGAATCCGATCGACCTACCTGCAGAGTTAGCACGACCAAGGGTAATCCCGATGGTGGCGAAGTCGGCAGCGGATTGAAGCTGCATTTTACCATGGATGATACCGATCCCTTCATCTCTCCCATCCCTTACAAATACGAGTTTAAAATGATGAAGCTTGATCCCGCGGGTAATGTGGTGGAAGGTAGTGAAACTGATTGGATCAGTACCGACAATGAAGAAACCATCAACGAATACAGACTCACCAGATACACCAGTCCCGCTCTTACCTACGATTTTGATGTAGTCTCAGGTGCAGAACTCTCCACCACAAAAATCCTCGCCAGAGTTACCGATATGGCTGGAGTGTTATCCAATATTGCTGATTCCTTGGCTTTGGAGTTTAAGGTGAAGCCCGGATTCCGTCCTCATACTCAGCTATACACCCGTAAAGTGCTGGCAGTGGGCGATTATCATTATGAGGATTGGGGCGATGACACCACTCCCGAAGTGCTTCCCTACAGCATCATAGCCGGCGAGCAGCGGTTCGCCACTCCCTTCTTCAAAAATGCCAAGGGTGTGCACACTATAGTTCACAGTCACAATCTGAAAGCTTATATTCGCTGGGGCTGGTATGGAGAATACGCTACTGTCTCTACTGGGGGATCATCTTACGAATATGATGATCCTTACGGCAAAAAAGTAGATGTGGTTTTGGACCGTAACACTCGCACGAATTACTTCAGTGAGATTACTCATTTTCACCTTCGTTACGATGGCGAACCCTATAACTTCCCGCCATTTGCCAATTCCATCCATACTGATCCTGATACTGGTGAACGTTGGCTGAAAGTTCCTGTCAATTCTCCGCTCCTGCAATCGATCGTGCTCACTGGTCAACAGCTCAGCATAGGCCATCACAAGTTCGAAGTGCGTTGTGTGGACCTGCAGGATGAATGGGATCCCATCCCCGCTGTAATGGAATTTGATGTAGTTCCCTACATCGATCCCGCAAATAGAAATGGCATTCTGGTGATTGATGACGAAGGAAACGGAGCTGCCCCGTATGCTGCCAATGCCCAGGTAACCCAGGCCTATGAAACAATCTTTTCCGAACACGCCAGTGATGTTACCTATATCAACCGCAGCAATGGAACCCAGCACAACACCTATGGTGACAGCCGCAGCAGACATTTTGCCTTCAGTGATCTCATGAAGTATAAGGTCGTGGTGTATCATCAGGACAATCCCGACGAACGTGGAAATCTGGATGCCGAATCCGATGGCCTTACACTGTTTATGAGCAATGGGGGAAATCTCATCATATCTCATAATTCAGCTCTTTCATCGGTGATTGATGAACTGCAACACGCGAATATGCGTACCACTCTCATGCGACATCTGGGGCTGCCAGACATCCCAAAACTGGGGGTACTCAGCAATAGCTGGATTATCAGACCCTTCTTCCAATATGCGGATGGCGTGGGAGATTATCCCGATGTAAATCTGCAATACGGTGATCCGCCTGCCTTGAATGCTCTTGTGAACTTAAGGCACGGTATGGCTAAAATATCCTACTTCAACGAACTGGGTACTGGTACTCCGATCTATACCTTCGGGTGTAAACCTGTAGATTATCCCACCTTCCCGCCTACTCAAGCCGAGTATGATCTCTACAATGGGAAAACAGTTGCCATTAGAAACGTAACGGAATCAGGCGGAAAGGCATATACATTCAGTTTCCCGCTCTCACACATGAAGCCACTTCAGACCAAGGCCATGATGAATAGGATCCTTAGCGAAGTTCTATAATCCCAAACTAGTATAGATGAAAGACCGGCCGCAAGACCGGTCTTTCAGTTTCTCTCGCAATAACCGTCTCTGTGCTCATCCCGCCCTCTTCTGGCCTCAACCCAATTCATAGGTCTCCTGAACTCCACTTGAACGGGGTTTGGGATGTGTTTAGCATGACTTCAGCATGTATTCGGGTGGCCAGGGGGCAGGATTTTGGCTAAGATGCTCTCAGTATAGAAGGAGATGTTTGGGCGGCGCATAATAGGATTAGAGGTGTATATACCCGGCAAAGACTCGCCTTTGAATGGAGAATGATAGCTGCAGAACATGAGGAAAATGGGCAACAAGCGCCACCAGGCGTAACTGATTGATTAAGTGTCAGATGGGCAATGCCGCACTCTAGCATGGCTGTTGATACTGGTAAAGAGTAGGAAGAAAAGCTGGATTCTACGCTGAAAGTTCATTGACAGATTGCGGGGGTGCTTCAAATGTGGACAATAGGTAATTTTCATGGAGATCAGATGAGCAAACAGAAGAAAACAGCCATAGAACCGACTCGGGAACAGAACTATGCTGAGTGGTATCAACAAGTAATCAAAGCTGCCGATCTAGCGGAAAACAGCGATGTCCGGGGATGCATGGTCATCAAACCCTGGGGCTATGCGATTTGGGAAAATATTCAGAGGGTACTGGACGGTATGTTTCGGGAGACGGGGCATCGTAACGCATACTTTCCAATCTTTATTCCCAAGAGCTACTTTGAAAAAGAAGCTGAGCATGTGGAAGGCTTTGCCAAAGAATGTGCCGTGGTAACCCATTCCAGACTGGAAGACGACGGTAACGGCGGATTAAAAGTGGCCGGGGAACTTACCGAGCCGTATATTGTTCGCCCCACCAGCGAGACCATCATCGGAGCATCCTTTGCCAAATGGGTAAATAGCTATCGGGATCTACCCCTTTTGATCAATCAGTGGGCAAACATCGTTCGCTGGGAGATGCGAACCCGTCTTTTTTTGCGCACTGCCGAGTTTCTTTGGCAGGAAGGACACACAGTGCATGAAAGCTCAGAAGATGCCATGTTGGAAACCAGAAAAATGCTGGATGTATATGCCCGATTTGCATCTGAGTATCTTGCGATTCCGGTGATTACTGGCGAGAAAACCGAGAGCGAAAAGTTCCCTGGTGCGGTGAATACATATTGCATAGAAGCTATGATGCAGGATAAGAAGGCCTTACAATCCGGAACCTCGCATTTTTTGGGTCAGAATTTTGCCATGGCTTCAGGGATCAAGTTCCAGGGTCGAAATGGAGAGATTGACTACGCCTGGACAACCTCCTGGGGCGTCTCCACACGCTTGATCGGAGCATTGATCATGGCACACAGCGATGATAACGGCCTGTGTTTGCCTCCCAAAATCGCTCCCGCGCATATCGCGATCGTTCCCATCTATCGTGATGAAGAAGAAAAGCAACAAGTCCTGACCATGTGCCATGAAGTGGAAAACATGTTCCATCGTCAGAATTTTGAGGACATCCGCATCTATACCGAATTGGACGACCGGGATCTCACCGGTAGCGAGAGAAACTGGTATTGGATCAAAAAGGGAATTCCCCTGCGGGTGGAAATCGGACCGCGAGATGTGGCATCGGGATCGGTAATGCTGGCTCGCCGCGATCAAGAACCTCGGGATAAGCAAAGCGTACCTATGGCAGATCTGCATCAAGCCGTGATCAATGCATTGACCGACATGCAGGAAGGGTACTATCAGCGGGCTTTGCAGTTTAGATTGGAAAATACGATCAATATCGATGATCCAAAAGAGTTTTATGCTTACTTTACTCCCCTCAACCAAAATCAACCGGAGATTCATGGGGGATTTGCCAACGCGCACTGGTGCGGCGATGCGGCCTGCGAAGAGAAGATCAAAAATGACCTAAAGGTCACCATCCGCTGCATTCCATTTGATGCTCATCCGGAAGAGGGAGCTTGCGTCTGCTGCGGGAAAGCTTCCAGCCGCCGCGTGATTTTCGCGAAGTCGTATTAAAATGAATGTGCGCAGCATAGTAATCAGCATCGGTAATGAGATATTATTGGGCAGAACGCTGAATGGCAATCTGGCCTTTTTGGGTGGGGAATTATCCCGTCTGGGAATACCCATTCACCGCTGCATCTGTATAAAGGATGAAGCAGACGAAATTTACAGAGCGCTTAAAGAAGCCTGGCAGGACGCCGATGTAGTGATAACCACCGGTGGTTTGGGTCCCACAAAGGACGATATAACCAGGGCATCTGTGGCAGACTTTTTCGGTAAAAAACTAATCTTCAATGAAGAACTCTGGCAATACATCGGAGATATGTTTTCTCGTCGCGGGATGAAAATGCCGGCTTCAAACCGGGTTCAGGCCATGGTGCCATCTGGATTCAGCGTATTGCAAAATGAACGTGGCACTGCTCCTGGTTTGCATTACAGCGAAGGGAATAAGCATTTTTTTGCCCTACAAGGTGTCCCCTCCGAAATGAAGCACATTTTTTCCACTCAGATTGCCGACATTCTAGCTGAAGCATATCCGGAAGCAGAAGAAGTATTTCAGCGCGATCTGCATACCTTCAACATTGGGGAATCAGCCCTGGCGGAGATCGTGCACGAAGCAGAGCTCCCTCAAAACCTCACTCTGGCCTGGCTGCCTCAAACCGGAAGAGTGGACTTGAGGATTTACGGTAGTGATATGCGGGTTTTGGATGAAGCTGAGACAATTGTTCGCAAAAAAGCCGGTAAATTCATCTGGGGTGTGGATCAGGACGATCCTCCACAATGTCTGGTGAGTTTACTCAAAGAACGGAAGCTAACCATCGCCATCGCTGAATCCTGCACTGGCGGGCTGCTACAGAAGTATCTCAGCGATGTGGCTGGAGTTTCAGAGGTATTTCTTGGTGGAGTCGTTAGCTACAGCAATGAGGCCAAGATCAGCTTACTTAAGGTTGACCCGGCGATCATCGACCAATATGGCGCTGTCTCGGCAGAGTGTGCCCAGGCGATGGCAGAGGGAGCTGAGAGACTATTTGGTTCACGCGTTACGATCTCGGTCACCGGGATTGCCGGTCCTGATGGAGGAAGCCCGGAAAAGCCTGTGGGAACAGTGTACTTCGGTTTTTGCGTAGCAGGTAAGAGTTTCACGGAATACAAGCTGCTCTTTGGAGATCGTGAGAGTATCCGTCACAAGGCTGCCGAAGCAGCGATTTTGCTGCTGTACAATACCTTGAAAGGAGCACAAGACGCATGAACGTACTTATCATCGGCAGCGGTGGTCGGGAGCACGCGATTGCGGATGCTTTTTCACGCAGCAAGATTGTCACCAGCATCTGGGTAAGTCCCGGTAATGCCGGTATCGCGCGAGAGTTCAAATGTCTCAATCTCGACTCCGACGAAAAGATTCTTGCTCACTGTCAGAGCGAAGACATCGATCTGGTTTTTATCGGTCCGGAACAGCCAATTGCCGCCGGACTATCGGATTTCTTGCGGGCCAGGAGTATAAAAGTATTTGCACCCTCTCGGGCGGCGGCCAGATTGGAGACATCCAAGGCTTTTGCTAAAGAACTGATGACTCGTTACTCCGTGCCTACCGCGCGCTACCAAATGATCCATGCGCCGGAAGAAATAGAAGATGTGCTGCAAGATTTCGCTTTCCCGGTAGTCCTCAAAGCCGATGGGCTGGCTGCCGGCAAGGGTGTGGTAATCGCGAGCAGCTATTCGGAAGCCACAACGGTATGCCGGGACTTGCTGTCACAAAAAAGCGGCAGTAAAGGAGTCCTGGCAGAAGAATACTTAAAAGGGTGGGAAGTCTCGTTATTTGCTATTACCGATGGAAAAGATTACCAAACAACGCTTTTCGCACAAGATCATAAGCAACTCTGTGACCATGATCTGGGCCCCAACACTGGGGGTATGGGAGCGTATTGTCCGGTTGATGAGGCAGAGGCCTACCGCGGAGCCATTGAAAGGGATATCCTGGAGCCCGTTTTAACGGCAATGTGTGAAGAAGGCTGCCCCTATACAGGAGTTCTCTACATGGGGTTGATGATAACCATGGAGGGTCCGAAAGTAATCGAATTTAACTGCCGTTTCGGAGATCCGGAGACACAAGCCCTGCTACCACTTTTAGTTACGGATTTTGCTGAGGTATGCAGAGCGGTGACGGATCATGAAGTAGCAAAACTTAGCCTTTCATGGGAGGACCAAGTGTGTCTGGCAGTTGTTCTTGCCGCTGAAGGCTATCCTGGATCCTATGTCAAAGGAATCAAGCTTAACTTGCATGAACTGCATAGCCGTCCATATTTTGCCGGTGTAGCATCGGAAAACGATTCCCTGGTCAGTAATGGAGGCAGGGTCATGGCTTTGGTAGCCAAAGCCAGTGATCTCGCAACGGCACGGGCACTTGTATACCACGATGTGGACTCAATGCCTGGCAAGGAATTGATCTGCCGCAGAGATATCGGGCTTCGGGAAAACACTCTTAGATAATGGAGCACCAATGAAATCAGCTTTTTTGACTCTGATCATGTCGCTGCCAATCCTCATCTTCGGTGCGGCAATCACGCTAAATAGTGAGAGTCCTGAGCTACTTGGACTATCGTTTCGCTTACCTGAATATAGTCTGAGCGAAACAGTGATAGAGGGGAAAAAGTACCACCAAATCGTGTGTGAAGAGGGAACATCTCTTGCCGAGGAAGGATATCCCAAGCTACTGGCATTTTCCACCGCGATAGGTTTACCCATTGATGGCTTTGCCTCAGTGAACATCATTTCCAAAAAGAGTATTAGCATACCCGATGTGGATATTGCGCCAGCGGCCACAATCAGCATTGATGATGGTAAGCCCAACGCCATTTATCAGCCAGATTTTAAAGCATATAACAGCGCAACGTTATACCCGGATACGGTGTGGAGTCTCGGTGAGGCCGCCTTCATCGGCGATCGCCGGTTTGTGGCTCTGCAAGTGTACCCCTTTCAGTATGATGCGAAACACAGATCATTGATAGTTCATACAGAACTGGAGATTACCGTGTCCATCAGCGGTAGCAAAAGCCCCAACCCAAATTGGCAGATTAGTGAAAATCCGATTGATCTGGCAGCCGACAGTTTCTTTATCAACAATGCCAGCTCCCAAAAATGGCGTAAAGCCAAACAGAAAGCTGAGTCTTATGAATCGCCAAAGAACTCACTCTCGCAGATCTCGGAAATCCAGTTGGTGGTGGATTCTGAAGGTATTTACAAGGTCGGTTACAGCTATCTGAAGCAATTCATCGGGGAAATGACCGATTCCCTGGGTATGGATATGGCATGGGACATAGATGATATTGACCCCAGGAATTTGGAGCTTTACGATGAATTTGGGCAGGTGCCTATCCATTTCCCCGGCGAGGAGGACGGGCATTTTAACAGCTCCGACTATTTTGAGTTTTACGGGGATCGTCACTATGGAGATCAAAGGCATTTCGATGATTTCACCGCAGAAAATGTATATACTCTGAAGTTGCTTGACCGCTTTGGAGCACGCATGGTGGTGGAGAATGGCGGCCTCATCCAGAATAATCCCATGTATTTCACCCGGGCCGACGGCTTCGAAGAATCAGTGCATTTTGAAGAACAACTGATGAGCGATAAACTTGGCCGGGGTTGGTCGTTCAGCGATCCAGAATTCTTTCTTGAAGACAACTGGTATTGGAAAAGAATATCAGCACCGAATCTGGAGATCATCCCTTTGGAACTCGAGTACCCTCTGGATAGATCAACACTTTATGTGGATGCAGAAATCTCCCTGCGCGGCCTCACATATAAGGAGGACCTGTTGCCCGGACAGGTGGATCACGAAGCCACTATCAGGCTGAACTCAGCCATGATCAATACTCATACCTGGATTGGGCAGACAGAAAAGGTGTTTCACCCTCAGGCAGACATTGCTAATTCCTTCCTCAGACATGGGACCAACCAACTCTATATCAGTCTATCCGGTAATACTGAAATGGGTAATCGCGAACTTGTTTTACTGGATTACATCAAGCTGAAGTATTGGCGAGAATACAAGACGGATCGCGATTACATCAAGTTTGAGAAACCTTCCAACCGACCTGGTGGACTCTTCCAGTTCGACGTACAGGGCTTTTCCAGCCCTAATGTTACCGTTTACAAGATTGGCTCCAGTGTGTTTAGCAATATGCAGATAGAACCTTTCAATATCGATGGGGCTGCACCCTGGACCGTGAGTTTTCAGGATAGCGTAAGTTCCCAGGCTGTCAGGTATTATGCAGTGGAAGAGAACACTAAGAAATCTCCGAAAGCCCTGCGCCTGAATATCCCTTCCGACCTGAAGAATCCTATGAATGCTGCCAATGTGATCGTGATCAGCCCTTATGGGTTTATGGAGTCTGAGGGTACGCTGCAGCTGAAAGCTCTCTGGGAAAGCGAAGGTCACGTAGTAAAGATAGTGGATCTTCAGGATATTTATGACGAGTTTAATTTTGGGATTGTCTCGGCAGAGTCCATCCGTGATTTCCTGAAGCATGCCTATAACAATTGGAATAGTCCACAGCTTTCCCATGTAATGCTCTTGGGCGAGGGGATCGATGATACTAGAGACAATAGCCCCAGCCGTAAATACAACTTGATTCCAGTGAAAAAAACCTGGACTTACAAGCATGGAGCAACTGCCAGCGATACCTGGTACGGATGTCTCGTAGGCACAGATCCAGTGCCGGATATCACGATTTCTCGTCTGAGTATCTGGACTCATCAGCAGATCCTGGATTATGCTGCCAAAGCTGTAAGCTATCGCAACGACCTGCATACCAATAGGCTTTGGAACAATCACATTACCCTAAGTTCTGGCGGGAAGCTTGATGATGCCACAGATACTTTCTCTCAGCAATCCGAGAGGATTCGCAGCCGGGTGATCCCCCGTGATTACCGGGTCAGCCGGGTCTATACTTCATACCAAACGGTAAGCCCCGACTACCACGGCGGTACTTTCAACTTGAAAGATGCCCTCAATAGCGGAACTCAGTTTGTGCAATTCATGGGGCATGGGGGCGGCCGGATCTGGGCAGACTACAACCTCTTCAACTTTGACGATGTGGCTACCCTGAACAATCAGACTTACCCAGTGGTTCTGTCTCTGGCATGTTACTGTTCGGCTTTTGACACAAATGGAGCATCATCCATATCCGAAGCTTTGATCTTGCAGCCCGATAAAGGGGCGATAGTTACTCTGGGATTTACCGGTTTGGGCTACCTGGATCATGATGAACCATGGGGTCTGGCGTACAATGAAGCAGTGTTTCAACACAGTTTTGACACCCTGGGGGAGGCTTATCTCTTCGGTTTGGCAAGATTCTTTACCACGGTGTCCTCCTCCACGGCCAGATATGCCCTCACCTATGGCTCAGCTATGTTGGGAGACCCGTTGATCAGATTAAACAAACCTGTTTCTGATATCCCAGTAACGATTAATAGCCCTAACCTTCAGCCCTCAGAGCAGTTGGAAGTACGGGCAGAATTCCCATCAGAGGTAAATGCGGCTCGTTTGTATGTGATGAAAAGTACCGAAAAAGTAATCAATGTGCCTTACGATCTGCCGGTAGTGGATGGAATTCTTCAGACCACATACAATATCACGGAAGCCAATGATCAGATGGCTTACAAGGTCTTGGTGGCGGGGTATTCAGACACCAAAGAATACGTAGGCCACAGTTCCTTTTCAGTGGGAATTCCTTTGGTAAATCATCATGAATATATACCGGCCAATCCCAGCTATGCGGACTCGGTAGCGTTTTCTGCCAAAGTGCTTAGTCCTGTCGGGATAGCTTCAATAGATTGTTATGTGAGGACGGATAGTACTTTTGTGGATGATGAATGGCACATTGTCTGGAAATCATTGCCGATGCAGGAAAGCGAGCAAGATTCTACGATTTGGCAGAGTACTCAGAAGCTGCAGAAGTATGGACCAGGGAAGGAACTGCCCTTCAAGTATCGCTTTACCACTTCAGAAGGGCAGAGGCTGGAAACAGCACTGCAATCACTGGTCATCCCAGGTCCTGATATTTTCCTGAAAGATATGGTGTTTGATGTAGCTGATGGAACTCCAAAGCTCAAGGTTTTCTCTACAAACATCGGAAATATGGTAGCCCCCCAAACCGATTTGCGCCTATATTACAAAATCGGGGATTCCAATCAACTACTGGCGTCCACGCAGCCATTTGCCCCCCTTGAGGTGAATGAGGAGCGCTGGGATACCATATATCTGGATAATGTCCCCAGCGCCAATCTCACTTTCGAAGCCAGAGTAAATGCCAATAGAACCTTCCCGGAATGGGATTTCTTTATCAACACAAATAACTACATTTCGTTGACCATGCCTTACAATTACTTCAATGTGGATGCGGCTGGAGGAGTGTATAACAGTGTGGATAATAACATGTCCTGCACAGTGCCAGCTTCCTTTGCCGGCAGTGGCAGTTTCCTGATGGCAATCAACACCATGTCCGCACTACCCCCTCTAAATCAACCAGACGTGGAAGGCATACGGCTTCAGAGTGCTGATGCTTTCTACGGGAATCAACAATCAATCCCATACGAGATCAAGCTGCTTGATGCCTCAATGACAGACTCCCTGGGAGTATTTACAAATGGCATGCGCATGAACCTCAGCCTTAGATATGATGGCCAGGATACAGATAATATTGCCCATGAAGGTGAAAACAGCTTCAAGATCTATCGCTACAATGCAGATTTTCAAAAGTGGATTCTCTTGGGTGGGCATGTGGTACCAGCCGGAGATCTGGTAAGCTTTGAAGTAACTCGTGCCGGCATCTACAGCCTATTCCGAAATTGTGATGTCAAAGCCCCATCGGTGGACGTAAACGTCCAGGATCAAGAGTTTACAGTGGGCGGTTATGTAGCAGGTAATGGCGTGATATCCTTACTCTTAAGCGATGCCAATGGGATTGATGTGATCGATAATTCCATTATCCTCTTTATGAATGGGGTCGAAGTACCTCAAAGCGACTATGTGATAAGCGTGAACAAGGAAAACATCAACCGCATACCGATCAAGTACCAGCTTGCCCTGGGGCGCGGAAACCACGAATTGAAAGTTGACTGCCGGGATCTGAATGGTAACTACATGACTCGGGAAGTGCAATTTGTGGTAAATGACAAATTCAATATCAGCAATATCGGTAATTATCCCAATCCCGTGCTTGGTCAGGCGCAAGATCCCAGAAATGATGGCAGGACCAGGTTTACCTACATTCTCACTGATACCGCCGATGAAGTGTATATCAAAGTCTATACCATCAGCGGGCGTCTGGTAAAGACCTTCCGAAACCTGCCAACCGGGGTGGGTTACCATGAGTATCCACGCACAGTTTATGCCTGGGATTGTAAAGATGAACAAGGCTTCCCCCTGGCAAACGGGACCTATTTCTACCGTGTTGTTGCCCGTCGAGGTGACAAGAAGATCGAGAAGATTATGAAAATGGCCATTCTGAGATAGGGAGGATATCATGAAAAAGATAAGCATTTTAGTCGCAATCCTGTCGCTGCTTACCCTGCCCCTCCTGGCAGGCAGATATGCCGGTGATTTTATGATGATCGGTGCTGGAGTAAGAGCCCTCAGCATGGGCGGAGCATTTGCAGCCCTGGCTGATGACGGTTCGGCCATATATTGGAATAGTGGTGGACTGGCTCAGATCAAGGATTCCGAAGTCTCGGCCATGCATGCCTTTCTGTATGGCAATCTGGCAAGCTACGATCACCTGAGCTATGTGCAGCCACTGCCCAATGATGTGTCCATTGCTTTTAACGTTACCCGGCTTACCGTAAACGAGATCCCGCGCTTTGATGAGAGTCATCTAATCGGTACCAATGTGGATCAAAGGATAAATGACAGCGCAAGTCATCTGCCGGGGATTCCCGACGGACATTTCCGCTCCACTGATGACCTCTATCAATTTGCCTTTGCTAAGAATATCAAGTTTGGCGCTAATATGGGCTGGCAATTCTTTGAAGTCCCCTTTGAGCTCGGTTTGGGGGGGAACGTGAAATTCATAAAACGGAAGATCATGGATAATCTGGGATCGGGAACAGGATTGGACGTGGGGTTGAAACTCAGAACCGATCTGGCTGTGATCATGGACGTGGACGAGCTGGGTGATCTGCACTTCGGATTGAACTTTCAGGATATTGCTGGAACGACAGTAAGCTGGGATACCGATAGCGAGATCAAAGATGAGATACTATTTAACACCAAGGTGGGTACTGCGATAGTGCAACCCATTGACAAGTGGAAGAGTACCTTCACCCTGGCTTATGATTATGACTATGTGTACAAAGGCACCAGCCATTACGGTGTAGATTGGTCATATGATAATAAAGCTAATCTACGTTTGGGCTATTATAATGCAAACTTCAGCTGTGGTGCCGGCGTCAAACTCTATGGCGTAAACCTGGATTACGCTTTGATCACCAATCCCATCGGCATCAGCAACCGGGTGGGCTTGAGAGTATCATTTTAGGAGGATGAAATGAAATGCCTTACATATCTTGCGCTGGCCTTCTGTCTGATCAGCATTATGTCCTGTTCAGGTGAAGATGAAGAAAATAAGGACACCAGACCACCTGATACTCCGAAAATGATCCCTCACTACGGCGATGTGGGCGATCCGCCCGTATTGATCGGGGAACACATGGTGCAGCTTACCGACGAAAACAACGGAATCGATACTGTACAGGAAGGTCAGTGGATAAACCTGCGCTGGGAACCTTTCATCGATAATGACCTTAGCCATTTAAAGGTCTATCGCTTCTCCGACGTCAATCCAGAGGTGGTGGAACTCGCACAGATTCCTTCCAACGCACATTCCTATCTGGATCAGGGACCTCTGGTGGAGCGCACGTGGTATTCCTACTATATTGAGTTATTCGATTCCAGTGGAAACAGCGCGGTATCTGATACGGTCAGCTATGCCATACTACCAAAGCCCCATCTGTTAAGTCCCCCTCCAGGCGAGATAGTAAATCCTGATGAACTTAGGTTCTATTGGAATAAAGCTGATGATCGCTCCGGATTCTATCGGGTACTGGTGTGGTCTGAGCCTGATTCGCTGAAGTGGTACAGTGATCTGTATGTTACCGTGGAAGAGGACACTCTATCAATGCCTTTCCCCATATTCAGTCCTCCCATCCCCTCAGGTTCGGCTATGCGCTGGCGGGTGGATTACTATGACTGGGCTGAGGATTATCAGATGTATATGGGCTCAGAATCCAACGAGCGGATGTTTTACATACCATAAATGGTGATTTACCCTGCTGTGGCAGCTTCTTCAGTGATAGAGTCGAACATTGGCCCTGTCACTGGAGAGGCCGCTACATGAGTTGATATCAGCGCAACCAGCAGACAATATTGAATAAGAAAATGCTTGACGTGATAGCCAAGCGCAAGAACGTTACATAAAATGCATAAGAGGAAGTTGTGAAGAAGATTCTGTTTGCGATCCTATTGATCTGCATGAGCTTAGCTTTGTTCAGTCAGACTGCGGTATCTTTTACTCCTTCGAGTAATATATCTGCCTATACCTACGAGGGTATTCGTAGTGGTGTAGAAAAATTGAAAATGAACACATATATCCTGGGGCAAATTGCCAAACCAGGTCTGTATGTGGTTCCCGATGATACTGATTTTTTGACCCTGTTAGCTCTTGCCGGTGGTCCCAAAGAAGACGCGAAGCTTTCCAAAATCCGTATTGTGCGTCCCTCTGAAGAAGGTGAGACGGTGATCTGGGTGAACTTCAAGCAATACCTGGAAACGGGTGATCCCACATTGATCCCTGCCCTCAAACCTGGCGATACGGTGGTAGTGTCTGGTACGATCTTTTATGCATTTTCCCGGGTGGCAGACTTTCTCTCCAAAGCGGCAATCACTCTCAGCGTATATAACCTCATCACCAACTTATAGTTAAGGACGGCATCAGTGGAAAATCAAAACTACAATCAAGTAATGCAAGACGAGATTAAACTTTCCGATTATTTACGAATCATACTGCAATTCAGATACCTCGTGGTGCTGGTATTTTTCCTGGTGATGGTGGCCACGGTATTCTATACTGCACAACAGGATAAAATCTACTCTGCTTCCACCCGGATCCTCCTGGAAGACCAGAAAAGCGGGAACGACCTGATGTTTTTGGCTACACCCGGCATGGGGAAGAACTCCATCAACAATCAGATCGAACTGATCAAGAGCAAACCTACGCTGAGCCTGGCTTGGGAGATCATGAAGAAATATCCTGATTGGGATATGTTCCCCATTGCTGCCGAGCAGAATCCCGCTGGTGCTTTAGACAAGGTAAAGGTAGAATCAAAAAGAGAAACTGATCTCCTTACGATTTCTCTGGAATCAACCAGCCCTGCCGAAGCCGCCGCCGGAGTGAATGCCATAGCTGAAGCCATACAACAGCAGAATACCCAGTTTGCCAGATTGGAATATACCACGGTGCGTGAGTTCCTGGAAACGCAATTGGATGCTATCAGCAGGCGTTTGCAGGCCTCGGAGAATGACCTGCGCGAGTTTAAAAACCTGAATAAGTTAACAGAACTAACCACCGAGACTCAGAAACTGATCGAGCAATCTTCAGATCTGGAAGCCTTGCTGGAAGAAGCCCTTACCGATCAATCATTGAAGGCCAAATCCCTGGATATGCTCTCTCGCCAACTGCGCGAGCAGGATTCTCTACTGGTAAATGTTGACAATGTGATCAAGGCCCCTTACATTGCCGAACTGCAAAAACAGATCGTGGATACTCAGGCCCTGATAACCAAGCTGGTTACGAAGAATGAATATCCTCTGGACCACCCACAGATTTTGCTGCTTAACCGGGAGATGGAAAACACCAAGGCGACGCTGGACCGCGAGATTCGCCGTTTGGTCTCAGTCTCTGTGGTAAACGATCCCCTGGCACGACGCAGTGACCTTTTAGGCAGGGTTATTCAAGCCAATATCGATCTTGAGCTTGCCCGAACCAGAGTGAACGGATTGGAACAGACTAAGGATATGTATGACCAGCGCATCATCTCTCTGCCCAATACCGAGCTCGAACTGGCCAGGCTATCCCGCAATATGCTGATGGATAGCAAGATCCACGGCATCATGATGGAAAAGTATGAGGATGCTAAGATAGCTGAACAGGCCAAGGTCGGCAATATCCGCATCATAGATTTTGCAGATATGCCCTCAATACCCATCAAACCAAGAGTATCCATGAATATTCTGGTTGGTTTGATTCTGGGTGTGGGTTTGGGGATCGGTGCAGCCTTCCTGGTGCACTCTCTGGATACCAAACTGCGCACTTTGGAAGATATGGAAAGCTATGTGCAGCTACCGATCATGGGTACCATCCCTCTCATCCGCGAGGCTGAAGGAAAGCTGGCTGAGTTCAATTCCATGATCGAACGGGCGGAGGGTGAAAACAGGGAGCAGCTTACTCGTTCCATGCACTTTGTGTTGCAGCAGTTGGTCTCGCATTATGCCCCCAAATCTCCCATCGCGGAGGCGTATCGTACTCTCAGAACGAATATTCTAGCTCGCAAGGCTGAGGGCAGTACAACGCTCTTGATCACTTCTTCCGGCCCCAAGGAAGGTAAATCCACTACCATCTCCAACCTCGCCATTACCTTGGCGCAGATGAATGCCAAAGTCGTTTTGATCGACATGGATATGAGACGTCCGACCGTCCATTCCAAGTTTGCACTCGATAAAGAGAACGGCTCTTCAGACTATCTGATCGATCCGGACGTTACGATCGACCAGGTGGTGAAAGATTCCGGCATACCCAATCTCAGCATTATCACCAGCGGTTTTGTACCTCCGAATCCTTCAGAATTGATCGCCTCTCCCAGGCTGGATGCCATGATCTATGAGCTACGCAAGAAGTACGATTATATCTTGTTTGATACTCCTCCCGTGATCGCGGTTACCGACGCCTTGATTCTAACCAAGAAAGTCGATATGACCTTCATCGTGGTTCGCTGCGGATACACAGAAAAGAACATCATCAAGCGCACCAAGGAATTGATGGAAAACGTGGATGCCAGAATCGACGGTATCATCGTGAACAGCATCTATGTACAAAAGTACTATAGCAAGCAGAACTACTACTATTACTACTACTATTACTACTATTACTATGGCGATGAGGTGCCCAAAAAGCAGAGAAGGAATGTTAACCGCTTCTTACGCAAAAATAAATCTGTTTCTTGAGGTGCTCGGGCACCTGGATAAAGGCTATCATCAGGTCAATACTGTGCTAAGCAGTATTGACCTTTTTGATGATGTGAAATATGTTTTGACAAAAACAGGCCCACTGAAATTGTGGTCAAACTTGCCCGAGCTAAATGGAGCAGACAATCTCATATGCCGCGTCGGCACCCACTTGAAAGCAAGATATCAGGTTCCCTTCGGGGCTGATGTAAGGCTGGATAAGAGGATTCCGGTAGCTGCAGGACTAGGGGGTGGAAGTTCCAATGCCGCTTCCGCGATCAATGCTCTGGATCAGCTCTGGCATTTACATCTCTCTCAGGCAGAGAAACATGAGACTGCAGCCATGTTTGGCAGCGACATCAATTTCTTTCTCGTGGGAGGTACCGCCCTTGGCGAAGACAGGGGCCAAAGGATCAGTGCCATGAGCGATATACTGATAGACAACATATTGCTCGTGAATCCCGGCATCGCGATAGCTGCCGGTAAAGCTTATGGCGCTACGGAGCTCCCGGCTCCTGGCGAGACAAAGCTATTTGATCCGCAAAATCCGATCGCTACGTTGTTTAACAGACTGGAAGCTGCGGTACGCAGGCTGTATCCGGAAGTGGACAGCTTGATCAATGGGATTGCTGCTTTTGGTGCCAGACACAGCATGTTAAGCGGTAGTGGATCCACTTGTTTTGGAATATTTGATGATGAAGTTGACTTGGCCAGGTGCCGCAGTCACTACGAGAGTATGGGATATTTTACCCATGTAACCCGAACGATATCCAGGAGTGAGTACACAGCATGTTTTCGAAGCTAAAGCTTATCACAGGAAACGCCAATCGTCCTCTGGCCGAAGAGGTTGCCCGTCACGCGGGAATCCCGCTGGGCGATATTGATCTGTTCAAGTTTTCGAACGATGAATCGTTTGTGAAGATCAACGATAACGTTCGCGGGGCGGATGTCTTTGTGATTCAGCCCACTAGTTATCCGGTGAATGACAACCTCATGGATCTCCTCATCATCATCGACGCCTTGAAGCGTGCATCAGCTCAACGTATAAACTGCGTTATCCCCTATTACGCTTATGCCCGTAGCGACAAAAAGGATCAACCCCGTGTGCCGATCACAGCCAAGCTGGTAGCCGATCTGATCACTGTTGCGGGGGCGGATCGCGTGATTACTGTGGATCTTCATGCCGATCAGATTCAGGGTTTCTTCAATATTCCCGTGGATCATCTTTATGCCATTCCTTCCTTTGCCCGCTATTTTAAGAGCATCATGCAGATGGAAGATATAGTGGTGGTTTCTCCTGATTCCGGCGGAGCAAACCGCGCCCGAGCCCTGGCAAAAAGGCTGAATTGCTCTCTGGCCATTGGCGATAAAAGACGTAGCGGCAATAACGACCAAACCGAACTGCTGAACATCATCGGCGATGTAGCTGGCAAGACCGCTATCCTCTTTGATGACATCATCGACACTGGTGGCAGCCTGATCAAGGTGGCACGAGCATTGCAGGAACAGGGGGCCAAAAAGATCCTTGCCGCCTGCACTCACGGCGTACTTTCTGGAAATGCGGTGAATGCTTTGGAAGCATCGCCGATCGAAAAGCTATTCATCACCAATACGATTCAACTGAACGAAGATAAACGCAACTGCAAGAAGATCGTTCAACTCTCGATCGCTGAGATGCTGGCAATTGCCATCAAGAAGATCCACATCGAGGAATCCATTAGTATTTTGTTTAGATAGTAAATAAATGGAGGAATAAATGATATTTACTCTGAATGCTGACCCCCGAAATACCGTAAAGAAGAGCGATCTAACCACGCTCCGCGCCTCCGGTATGATCCCTGCCATCGTGTATGGCGCGGGAATGGAAGCCACAAAGCTTTCCATAAATAACGCCGAGTTTCTGAAGTGCTACAAGAAAAGCTTCACTGAACTCGCTTTTTACGAACTGGATATGGCCGGCAAGAAGTACCACACTGTGCTAAAAGAAAAGCAAGTACATCCTGTGACCAGAAACTTCTTGCACCTGGATTTCATGGTGGTGGATAAAGACAGCACCATCGAAGTGGATATTCCGCTGCATATAGTTGGCGAAGCTGCCGGTATCAAGGAAGGCGGTTTCATGGATGTGATCCAGCGCACAGTGAAAGTGGTCTGCAAGGCCAGTGATGTGCCTGAAGGCCTGGAACTGAACGTTTCTGACATGAAAGTTGGCGACAGCAAACATATTCGCGATCTGAAAACGGGAAGCTGGTCCTACAGGGATGCCGATGACGTCACTCTTGTGGTTATCCATGCCAAGGCCAGTGCCGAAGTAGCTCCTGCTGCCGAACCCGAAGCCGAAGCCAAAGCCAAGCAAGAAGACTAATCCACTCGATGAATCTGGTATTGGCATTGGGTAATCCCACCGGTAAGTACAGATATACACGCCATAACATTGGCTTTATCTGTGTGGACAGGTGGGCGGAAGAACACGGTCTCAGCTTCAGTTCAGGTGATCTCTATGATCACTTGATCTACAAGCACTCTGTGGTCATCAAGCCCAATACCTATATGAATCTATCCGGCAAAGCCTTGAAAGCGGCCCTATTGAAGTGGAAGATCGAAGAAAGCCTGGTCGTGCATGATGACATCGAACTGGAAGCCACAATGCTAAGAATCCGCAACGGTGGCGGCGATGGTGGTCACAACGGCTTGAAATCTCTGTTTGAAGTGCTTCCGCCTTCAGAACTCAGACGCATTCGCATCGGCATCGGACGCTCAGCTAGTTTGCCCGCTGATGTGTATGTTCTGAACGATTTCGAACCAGGTGAACTGGATAAATACGAGGAAAGCCTAAAACTGGTATCCCGTTTTCTGGATACCTATAGCAAGTATGATTTTAACCAGGTGTTAAATGACTACAGTAAATGGAAGAAATCCTATTCCGGTGGAAAAGCTGCCGGAATCACAAGTCCAAAGGAGGAAAAGGATGATCAAGGATTACGAACTGATGGTGATCTACAGCCCGAAACTCAATGCAGATGAAGCCAATGCCGCCAATGAGGCCGTGTTGAACCAGCTGCGTGACAGCGGTGCGGAAATCATCAAGACCGATCCCTGGGGAAAGCGTATGCTCGCCTATCCCATAGAGAAGGTACAGGAAGCTTACTACTATGTGAACTATTTCAGGATGGACAGCCTCGCTGTGAAAGCCTTGAGACAGCAGTTCAATATCAACGAAGCTATTATCCGTCACATGTTCGTCGCTCGCGGCGAATAAGGAGGAGAATATCATGGCAGATCTAAAGTTGCCCAATATCAACAAGTTCATGGCTAGCGGTAGAATAGCCAACGATCTGGAACTGAAGTACACTCCCAAAGGAACTCCTGTAATGAGGTTTACTCTGGCTGTGGACCGCAGATACAAGGACGAAAGTGACCAATGGCAGACAGTTACCAGCTGGATTGATTGCGTCGCCTGGAGCAAGTTTGCTGAGAATCTGGCAAACAATGCTCACAAAGGCAGCCCCATCATCGTTGAGGGTAGAATCGATACTCGCAACTGGACTGATCAAAACAATGTAAACCGCAAATCTACGGAAGTCGTATTGGAAAATTTCCACATCCTGGAATGGAAGCCCCGCGATGGTCAGAGCACCGGTAGCGAGGATGTTCCGCTTCCTGAAGAAAACATGGCTCCGCAGAAAACCACAGCCGATGATTTACCATTCTAGGAGAAAACATGAATTTCAGCGATAGAAAGAAAAAGTTCACACGCAAGAAATACTGCAAGTTCTGCGCCAATAAAGATCTTGTGATCGATTACAAAAACGTGGATATGATGCGCCAGTACATCTCTGATGTCGGCAAAATCGAAGCAGCCCGTCTTACTGGTACCTGTGCCAAGCACCAGCGCAAGCTCACCACTGAGATCAAACGCGCTCGTCAGATGGCCCTGATCGCTTACGTAATCGAATAGTAATGTTCTGGTTATCCCTGCTCAGCGGAGCTCTTGCATCATTCAGCCCCTTTCTGGGGATGATCGTGGTAATGATCTTCTGTGCCAGGACCTTGGGTTCGGCCATCGTATCACCGCAAAGAGCGCTCTTTGCCTTTTTTGTGATACCTCTGGCTTTGCTCTTGATCGACAGAAGTCCCGCCAACCAATTGATGGTACTGGATGCCATCTTTGGTGTAGGCATCATTGCCTGGGTCTTTCTCATTACGTTACGTGCAAACCAGGTACTCAGCGAAGCTTTGCTTATATCGGCGATTGCTTTGATGGTGTACTCTCTGGCGCGGATGTTTCTTTTTGGGGCTTTTTTGACTGAGAGTTTTGATCAGGGATTCGAACTGCTTCAGGCGCAAGTGCCTGCGCTGGTGAATACTCAGTACATGGATCTCAGCATGAAGCTGTGGAAGATGATCATGCCTTCGATGTGGGGTGTGGGACAGATCCTGGCTTTGCTGGTGGGTTACTACTTGTTTCACAAGACCATCAAGATCCCATTTCGCTTTGAGGATCTGAAGTTCCCCGCTCTGTACAACCTACTGATCGTGGCGATATTGCCCTTGTATTTGGTGGACGCTGGCAGATTAATCTTCATCAATGCGCTCATTTTGCTTTGTATGATCCCTTTGACTCAGGGCTTTGCCTCGGTTTCTGTGGGTCTGGCAAAAGTAATTGCGAGCGACATTGTGCGAGGCATCATCATGGTGATAGTCCTGCTGTATGCCTTTATCCCGCTCACCCTGATCGGTCTTGCCGACAGCTGGCTGGGCATCCGAACTAATAATCGTGGAGGAAATACCGCATGAAAGTGATATTAACTGAACACATAGAAAACCTTGGCAATAAAGGTGACGTGGTTAACGTGAAGCGTGGTTATGCCCGCAATTACCTAATTCCAAGGGAATACGCATTATATGGCACTCCTGCCAATATGAAACGCCTCGGCGCGATTCAGGACGAATTGAAAGCTGCCGAAGAAAAAAAGCTGGCTGAATTAAAAAACCTTGCCGAAAAAATAGCTTCCATAAAACTGACATTTGTCCGCAAAGTGGATGAACAGGGATCGATGTTCGGCTCAGTTTCTGAAAATGATATCGTGGCCGCCCTAAAGGAACAGGGCGTGGAAATCGGACGCGCTGCCGTTCAGATGGAACACCATATCAAGGAATTGGGTGATCACACAGTGCAGCTTCGCCTGCATAAAGAGATTCCTGCCAGCATCAGCTTTACGGTCGCTGCTGAAGCCGAATAATTTCACGGGAGGTTCCCATGTTCGATACGATCTTCAAGATCAAGCAAATCGCCTCGTTGGTGGTGTTTGTGCTCGTTCTCTCTTTGATGGGCATGATCACTGGCAGGCCGATTATGATGCTGGCTTATGCCGCATTCTTTTTAGCGATGAGTGTGGTGATTTATCTTACTCTGCGCAAAAAGCAGCGTCATTTTGAAGTAGTACAAACCCAAAACAGGACAATCAGGGTGATCCTGGCAGCTGTTTTGATGATCCTGGCCATTATCGCCCCGATGTTGATCGCCCTGCGCTCAAGCGTGATCAATTTGCCGGCCGAGATGACGGTTTCCACTGTGGTAATGCTGATGCTTGGGCTTTCCATCCTCTTCATTATCTTGTCCCTGCTGCCGGTATATCTCATCAATCGCAAAGGCAGCACCGTGATACATCGAGTAATCGGATACCTTGTATTCATCATTGCCGCCATGATCCCTGGTCTGCTCATGTCTCGTGTGGATAGCACACCCATGGGAATCGGTTCTGTTTACTATGTGGCGATGGCCGTCTTGATCCTGGCTTACAACGCCATGGGTCTATACTTCAATCACGAATAATAAACCATAAATGTGAGCGGGAGTTCAAGCTGAGCAATCTCAGCAAGACTCCCGTTTTTTTTTCAACGATGGCTTTCTCAGCGCTCCATACAAATCTGCACCGTGTGTTATACAAGATTGGCGGCGAGAAACATGAACGCTTTATCAGCCTATACCTGGCCTGGAAAAGCGTGGTGGGTGAACTCCTTGCGGAGCGCTCTCATCCCATCAAGATACAGCAAAACACCCTCTTCGTGGGGGTGGAAAACAGTGCTTGGATGCAGGAATTGCTGTTGTTGAAACCCAAGATCCTGCAGAAGTATAAGAATGCTTATCATGAAGAACTGCAGGATATGGTCCTGATCATCAAGAGCAAAGGAAAGAAAAAAAGATGAATACACTGGTCGCCGCCTCGGTCTTGTCCGCGGATTTTTCCCGTCTGGGCGATGAAATCCGGGCTCTGGAAGCCACGGACATCATCCACTTGGATCTTATGGATGGGCATTATGTGCCAAATCTAAGCTTTGGTTACCCACTGGTGCAGTGCATCAGAAACCTTAGCGACAAGCCTCTGGACGCCCATTTGATGGTTACCAATCCTGATGCCTATGTGGAAGATCTGGCCGCCATTGGAGTGCAGTATATGTCATTTCACGCTGAGACGGTACATCATCCTCACCGCATGATTCAACAAATTCAGGCGCATGGGATCAAAGCGGGACTGGCACTCAATCCAGGCACTCCAGTCTGCAGTATTTCTGCCCTGTTGGCTGATCTGGATTTCGTTCTGGTTATGAGCGTGAATCCCGGTTATTCAGCACAAAAGTTCATCACATCAGCCATCGATAAAATCAAGGAACTCAGCTCTTTGCGCACAGAAATGGGACTGCAGTTTCAGATCGAAGTGGATGGTGGAGTAAAAGGCGATAACGCATCTACACTACGCGATGCCGGAGCAGAAATCCTGGTCTCGGCTTCATACATCTTTGCATCCAAAAGCTATACAAACGCAATCAACACTCTGAAGGGGATCTGATGTTCAATAGTCTTTCCGACCGTTTGGATAAAATCTTCCGTGGCCTCAAGGGCAGCGGCTATCTCACCGAACAGAATATCAAGGACAGCATGCGTGAAATCCGCATGGCACTGCTGGAAGCAGACGTAAACTTCAAGATCGTAAAGAACTTCATAGCCGAAGTAGAGAAACGTTCCCTGGGCACCGAGGTGATGAAATCCCTCACACCCGGGCAGCAGATCGTAAAAATCGTGCATGAACAGCTCATCAGCCTGATGGATACTGAAGGCTTTGAGATGAAAGTTTACAACAACAAACTGGTGAAGATCATGATGGTGGGGCTGCAAGGCTCTGGTAAGACCACTGCCTGTGCTAAACTGGCTGCTATGTACCGCAAGAAAGGCATCAAACCCATGATGGTGGCCTGCGACGTCTATCGTCCCGCCGCTATCCAGCAATTGAAGGTTCTGGGAAAACAGATCGACATTCCGGTGGTTAGCGAAGATACCAAGGATGTAATCACGATAGCCGATAGCGCGCTTAAACAAGCTCACGCTGATTTTACCAATCTCTTGATTTTCGATACAGCGGGCCGTCTGCATATCGATACCCAGATGATGGACGAAGTGGCACGGCTAAAAGCTCATGTAAAGCCAGATTACATCTTTTTCGTGGCTGATTCCATGACTGGTCAGGATGCTGTCACCGTGGCCAGGGAGTTTCATGATAAGCTCGCGTTTGACGCGGTAATCCTCACAAAACTGGATGGCGATGCCCGCGGCGGCGCTGCTCTTTCCATCAAGGCGGTTACCGGACGCCCCGTAGCTTACGTAGGTATCGGAGAAAAGATCCCTGATCTGGAGATCTTTTATCCAGACCGTATGGCATCACGTATCCTGGGCATGGGCGATGTACTCACCCTCATCGAAAAAGCGCAGGACAGCATCGATTCGGAGGAAGAAGAAAAGCTCGCCCGCAAGATGCTGAAGAATCAGTTTACACTAAATGACTTTCTAAAACAGCTCCAGAGCATCAAAAAAATGGGTCCCCTGGAATCGGTGATCCGGATGATTCCAGGCTTGGGTAGCAAGCTTCCCGCCGATCTGAAGATCGATGACAATGCTCTGAAACACGTGGAAGCCATCATCCAATCCATGACCCATCAGGAACGCGAAAAGCCGGAAATCCTCAATGGAAGTCGCCGTTTACGCATCTCCAAAGGCTGCGGACGTCCCGTGATGGAAGTGAATCGCCTGATGCGGCAGTTTGAAGACATGAAGAAGATGATGAAAAAGATGAGCAGTCCCAAAGGCATGAAAGCCCTCGAAGCCATGATGAAGGATCATCCACATCAGTAGACTTATTAGAAGAATCGATCTGCCCCTCACTATAATAGTCTGAACAGCATAGGCTTCCAGTAACTCGCAGGCATTCGTAGCATTGGAGATCATGTATGCATTACGAGGACTTTGCTAAAGCTTAAGCACCCTCGCTATGAATAGTGTCGCATCTCTCTGGACTGCAGACGTCTCGTCTGTAGACGCGACGCAGTCGCTTGCTTTTACGGAACATCGCTCCGTATCGACACGCGTCGCATCCTGTTATCTCGCTAAAGGCGATTGTATGGAACACTTTCTTTTCGCGAGATGGCTCTACTGCATCCACTGGATTAAAAAATGGGGTAGTGCCATTCAGAATAGAGTTGACAAAAGCATGCTCTTGTAAGCATTGGTATTGCCATCTGCAAAGTCAAGCGCAGTTGGTGATCCAGATAAGAATATACATGCGGGAGTATATGAAAGCATTACTGCAGATCCTATTTGTCATTTTTGCTGGTATGCCGCTTTACGCGCAATGGACAGAAGTGCCGATCAATATGCAAGGGGTTTGGGGTTGTGCGATCAATCCAGTGGATTACGACAACGATAATGATCTGGATATCTTTCTGATGGGTTCCACCGATCCTGGCGGATTGCAATTTGCACGGATTTACCGCAACAATGGCAATAATAGCTTTAGTGTAGTAAATCCAGGATTCCAGGGTACTTACAGAGGTCGCTCCGAATGGGCTGATTTCAATGGTGACGGTTATCTGGATGTGGTAATCGTAGGCAAGATCAATGAATCTATCCCTCCATCTTCCCGGATGTATCTGGGTAGTGCAAATGGCACCTTTACCGATTCCAATGTGGCTATGCTGGGCCTTGATTACTCTTGGGCGGATGCAGGAGATTATGACAACGATGGGGATGCCGATCTTTTGATAACGGGGATCAGAAATGGAACCAACTACATCAAGCTTTACCGCAATGACGGTGCCATGGTTTTTGGGGAAGTGTATGCCGGTCTTCTGGACGTTTCAAACGGTCAGTGTCATTGGGTGGACGTGGATAATGATGGTGATCTGGATATCACTGTGCTGGGTAGCGGGCATTGCCTTGTGTACCGCAATGAGGCTACAGATCAGTTTACCCGGCTGGATTACGATTTTACACCGATGAGTTATAGCGCCAGCGCCTGGGGTGATTTTAACAATGACGGCTTTATGGACTTGATCACCACTGGTGACACCGCGCAGGGCTCCACCACCTGTCTTTACCAAAACATGGGGGATGGCAGCTTCACTCAGGTGACGCACAATATCCCGGGCAGAATATCCGGTTCACTGATGTGGGGGGATTACGATAACGACGGGATGCAGGATCTTTTCATCACGGGGGGTGAGTACCCCTATGGGCCCAGGGTATCCAGCCTATACAAAAATATGGGGAACCGTGTGTTTCAGCTTCAGGTCACACCTTTCACTCCCATCAGCAGCAGCGATTCTGCCTTTGGGGATATGAACGGGGATGGCAAGCTGGATATTCTGATGGCAGGTTATACTGGCTCTTCCTACCTCGCCAAATACTACCAAAACCATACTCCTGTAGCCAATAACAGGCCAACTTCGCCGAATGTGATCTGGGATCAGGTAAATAGCGTCTTGCGTTTTAGCGCTGCGACAGATGATAGTACTCCGGCCTCAGCGCTCAGTTACAATCTAAAGATCGGGACCACTCCCGGGGGAGATGAGGTATTTCCCGTTTGTGAATCGCGCGTTGGTTTCCGCCGCGAACCTGTACACTTGCGCAAAGTTTATTACTTCGAGCCCGATCCCTTTGTGGTCTATTACGCCTCCGCCCAAGCCATCGATCACAGCTTTGCTGGCTCTACCTTTGGGGAGATACTGCAGTTTCAGCTTAGCGCGTTGCCCATTATCACTCTGATAGGCGAGGATACTATCGATTTTGGCGTGGTAGAGCTTGGATCTATTTCCCAGATGCAGTATTGCACGGTTAAGAATACCGGAAATTACAGCCTGCGAATCAATGGGATCAGCTTTAGTAATCAGGATTTTAGCTCTGTCGATCCGGGCTTTCCCCATATCCTGATCCCGGGCGACAGCTTGAGCATACCCATCGTATTTGAACCAAGTGCTTCAGGTGAAGTTTCTGCCACTGCGCGCATCTTCAGCAATGCATCAAATGCCGGGGAATTGACCATCAATCTACACGCCACCGGAAGCTTCGCCGGGGCTCCGGCCCAAGTCATGAACCTCCAGACCATGGTTTCGGGTAGTGACGTGGTCTTAAGTTGGGATCCAGTAACTACTAACGAAAACGGCTATCCTATTGTGGTGGAAGACTACATCCTGCTCTTTAGCGAATACTTGGATAACTATTGGTATCTGGGCCACAGTGAAGGCTGTAGCTTCACACACCAGGATATTACGCTGGTGGCGGATCATCTTTTTTACTGTGTAAAAGCCTATAATGACCTTCCGGACGGTGCGATCGCTAGGCTGGAAGCGCAAAAAGCAGCAGGTATTAGAATTAGCTGGGATCACCTAAAGGAAATCCTGGAGGAAGAATGCGCAAGACATTGATTTGGGTATTTTTACTGGCTGTAGCCTGGCTGAATGCACAGTTCGGCAATCTGCCGGTGATCGAGGTGCAAGAAATGGGTGGATTGAACTATGGCGATGAGTATATTGGATATCCTTCTGCACCTCTGGATTTGCACATCGCCAATTCCGGTGGGGCAAATCTGGAGATCTATCAAATAGCGGTGGGACTGGACGACTTCATCATCCAGTATTCTGCTTTTCCCGTGTCTATAGCTCCCGGAGCCAGCATCACAGTTCCGGTGGTCTTTCAGCCAGGGCATGCAGGTGTAATCAGCGATTCCCTGTACATCATCAATAATGATCCGCAGTGTAAAGAATATCCGGTGCATGTGCAGGGGAGAGGGGTGGTGGTACCCCTGAGCGAGGTGAACAATGTACAGATCAATGTGGCAGGGGAGGACGTGGTGATCAATTGGGATCCTGTTACCACGAACATCCTGGGTGGGGCGGCTAATCCTGATCGTTATGTAGTGTATTTTTCTCAATATCCTAGCGGACCGACCTTCTGGCCTCTGGCAGTGGTCACATCTCAGAGCTTTGTTCATCAAAGGGCTGCAGTGTACGCGCCTTCCAGATTTTACCTGGTGAAAGCAATCCGCCTTTGAGATATCACTCTATATCAGGTATTCATCCCTTCTAATGGGTGCTATGCTGACAAAGGACATCTCAAACACATCCTGAGCGGGGCTTGGGTTGTGTTTGGAATGCGTTTGGGATGTATGTGAGATGTCAGCCAGCAAAGGGTGTCTCGTCCTGAAATAGGTTGACTCTCTCACCTGTGATTCTTGCTATCGAATGTCTGCAGCTTTGAGGTTGACACAGATGAGCCTTCAGATTTCTTAGACCTGATTGAGGTGAAAAATTGAAGACTAAAATCATCATTAAAGGTGCTAATGAGCACAACCTGAAGAACATTGATCTAGAGATTCCCCGCGATAAACTAGTGGTCTTTACTGGCGTTTCCGGTAGCGGGAAAAGCTCTCTGGCTTTTGATACACTGTACGCGGAAGGGCAGCGTCGCTATGTGGAATCCCTTTCAGCTTATGCCCGTATGTTTTTAGGACAGATGGAGAAGCCCAAGGTGGACTACATCGAAGGGTTATCTCCCGCCATATCCATCGAGCAAAAGTCCGCCTCCAAGAATCCCCGTTCCACTGTGGGAACGGTTACTGAAATCTATGACTATCTACGAGTGCTCTTTGCCCGCGTGGGGAAACAATACTGCTACCAGTGCGGCGAGCCTGTGGGTTCGCAAACTGTGGACCAGATGGTGGAACACCTAATGCAGCACCCTGAAGGCACGAAGATACAGCTCCTGGCGCCATTGGTGCAAAACCGCAAGGGCGAACACAAGGAGGAGCTGGAGCAATTGCGCGGTGAAGGTTTTGTTCGCGTGATGATAAATGGCGTGGTGCGCGGACTGGAAGAGGACATCATTCTGGACAAGAAAAGCAAACACAACATCGATGTAGTGATCGACCGGCTTGTGATCAAGGATGGCATCCAGAGTCGCCTTGCAGAATCACTGGAATTGGCTTTGAAGCTCACAGAAGGTGTAGTAAAGATAGACTATCCCGATCTGAAAGAAGAACAGATTCTCTCTGCACAGAATTCTTGCGCCCATTGCAATATCGGATTTGACGAGCTGAGTCCTCAGAGTTTTTCCTTCAATAGCCCTATCGGAGCCTGTACCGCCTGTAATGGCCTGGGTTACCGTCTGGAATTCGATCCCGATCTGGTGATCGCAGATCCGGAAAAGACGATCATGGAAGGAGCAGTGGATCCTTGGGGAAGGTTGGAAGCAAAAAAGGACAGCTGGACCATGAATACAATCATGAATCTGGCCAAAGCCTACAATTTTTCTCTCAGTACCCCCTGGTATCAATTGCCCGAAATAGTGAAAGAGCTAATCCTGCATGGATCAAAGGGTAGAAAGTTTAAGATAGCCTGGCAAAACGCCCAGGGTAGCGGTGAATTCATGATGAAGTTCGAGGGTGTAATCCCGCAATTGCAGCGCCGTATGCACGAAACTACTTCAGAAGAGATGCGCCGCTACTATATGCAATATATCAGCGATAAACCCTGTCCTGATTGCGATGGACAAAAGCTGAAGCCTGCCTCCCTGGCGGTAAAAATAGGGGATAAGAACATCGGCGATGTAACTAAGATGAGTGTGCAGCAAGCTTACGATTTCTTCTCGGCGCTACATCTGAAGGGGAATGAACTGATAATTGCCCAGGAAGTGCTGAAAGAAATTCGCGCCCGTTTGGGTTTCCTGCTGGCTGTGGGTTTGCACTATTTAAGCCTGGACCGCCGGTCGCCCACTCTCTCGGGTGGCGAAGCCCAGCGCATCAGGCTGGCCAGTCAGATCGGATCACAACTGGTGGGGGTGATGTATATTCTGGATGAACCGTCCATCGGTCTGCACCAGCGGGATAACGCCAAGCTGGTGAATATGCTCCTGCAATTGCGGGATTTGGGCAATTCGGTGATCGTGGTGGAACACGATGAAGATACCATGCGCAGCGCTGACATGATCGTGGATTTTGGCCCTCGCGCCGGAATATATGGTGGAGAAATCGTGGCAAAGGGCAATATAGCAGAGATCATCGACAATCCAGATTCGCTCACCGGAGCATATCTTTCGGGAAGGATGTGCATACCCATTCCCAAACGCAGGGTCAATGCAGACGAACGTAAACTGAGGATTCTCGGCGCTTGTCACAACAACCTGAAAAACATAGACGTGGACATCCCTATTGGACTTTTTGTCTGCGTAACGGGAGTATCCGGCAGCGGGAAAAGCTCGCTGATCAATCAGACCCTGGCGCCCTATCTGACCAATCAGTTTTATCGCAGTTCGCACCGTGTGGGCCAGATGCGTGAAATCTGCGGGGCAGAGCATATCAATAAGATCATTACCATCGATCAGCAGCCCATTGGGCGCACTCCACGCAGTAATCCCTGCACTTATATCAAGCTCTTTGATCCCATTCGCAACCTCTTTGCGGAGCTCCCGGCCTCCAAAATGAAGGGATACAAGCCGGGACGCTTTTCGTTCAATGTAAAGGGTGGGCGCTGCGAAGCTTGTGAGGGGGCAGGCGTGAAGCAAATCGAAATGCACTTTATGGCAGATATCTACGTGACCTGCGACGTCTGCAAGGGAAAGCGCTACAATCAGGAAACGCTCTCTGTACGCTACAAAGGCAAGAATATCGCCGAAGTACTGGATATGGACATCCAGGAAGCCTTTGAATTCTTCGATGCGATCCCCTCGATCAAACAGAAGCTGCAGACATTGCATGAAGTGGGTCTGGATTACATCAAGCTGGGACAATCCTCCACCACTCTATCGGGGGGCGAAGCGCAACGCATCAAGCTTTCCCGGGAATTGAGCAAGACCTCTACCGGCAATACTCTGTACCTCCTGGATGAGCCTACCACGGGGCTGCATTTTGATGACATCAACAAGCTCCTTCAAGTGCTGAAAAAGCTGGTGGCGATGGGGAATACCGTGGTAGTAATCGAGCACAATCTGGACGTGATCAAATCTGCCGATTGGGTGATCGATCTGGGTCCCGAAGGTGGTGACGAGGGTGGAAGAATCCTGATCGAAGGTACTCCGCAAGACCTGATCGCTTGCCCTGAAAGCGCCACCGGGTACTTCCTGAAGCAGCACTATCAGCGGGAGACCAGCTATTGTGAGGAAGTTCCGCCGGAATTGGTGAAAGTAAAGCGCGGTCGCAAGCCCAAGACCAAGGCGAGCTGAAGATGCAGATCCGCTTTTCCTACCAGCCCCCCACCGCGGGTAATCATGAAGTAGGAATAGCGGGCGACTTTACCGAGTGGAAGATCCATTCCCTGCAAGATATCGGGGATGTATATCTGATCTCCTACGATCTCAAACCCGGCCGTTACCGTTACAAGTACATCGTTGACGGATTGTGGATGCCAGATCCGTCTCATCAGAAGCGGGAAGCAGACCCCTTTGGCGGGGAGAATTCGATCCTGG